>Ga0307987_1000077_pt1 | contig 56591 bp, 41 predicted proteins | sample EllFjometagen181_FD_203157 | JGI IMG/M metagenome (GOLD analysis project Ga0307987, IMG submission 203157) | Marine microbial communities from Ellis Fjord, Antarctic Ocean - #181 | ecosystem: Environmental > Aquatic > Marine > Unclassified | place: Southern Ocean | collected 2014-10-08 | reverse complement strand
AACTCTTGTATCCATGCGTCTTGGGTCATGTGTCATGCGTCACTCTGTAGCCGCGTCGCTCCGGCGCGGAAAGGGCTGACAGCCCGTAATATAATAGCCTAGGGTAACGCCCTAGGAAACATTACAAAAACAAAGTTTTTACAAGCTCACAGCCGTGTCAGGCGTAGCTCGTAGAGCGAAGATTCGTTGCAAGTACTAATAACTAACAACTAAAAGCTAATAACTCTTTTAGGTCAGTCCTTGGCGCCTTTGTGCGAGGTATAAAAAGTGATAAGGGAAAGAAGGCGTTGTTGGTAGCACAACCTTCTAGGTTGGTTTGTGTGGATGCATATTCTCGGAAGTCCAGACAGATTTTTTATTGTTGGCAATACAAAATTCTTAGTGTCTTCTGGTTTTTAAGGGTCACTGGTGTTGTAATTGTTTTACCATTTTTGATGTTTAAATAATGGTTTTGCCAGTTGTGTATCTGTTTTGCCAGCAAGAATGCTGTTTTGTAAAAACTTAACCTGTTCCATTTTGGAACAAGTTGCTGCTGATGGTAAAAAAAGAAAAATATAGTGGTTCGGTTTTTCAAGCAGTAAGTTTTAGAAAATAAGTTGAACCAATTCTATCAAACAGCAACAGAAAACTTAATACTTCCTTTATGTATTTACATTGGATATAATCTTCTCCACTTGTCAACAAGTGGGGTAGTTTTATCCTCAAATGATGCATATTCCACTCTAGTTGAAAACAATTGGAGTGGTTTGTTTATCTTTTTCGTTTTTGTTTCTTGACATCAAGGGCCAAATAATGCATAATCCACTCCAAATAGAATCGATTGGAGCGGAATATGTATCAGAAAACGGAAGAAAAACTTGAGAAGATAGCACGAAAACATCAAGGAGTATTTACTCTTAATGATGCAAAGGAAGTTGGCATTTCCCAAACAACAGTATATAGACTGCGTAAATCTGGTAAAATTGCTAATATTTATAGAGGTATATACCAACTCAATGATCAATTTAATATATCTGCTTCTTCACCGGAATACCTAGCTGTGAAATCCAGAGTACCAGATGCTGTTCTCTGCTGTATCTCTGCTCTCTACCATCATGAGCTAACAACAGAAATTCCTGGTTCTGTACATATTGCTATTAATAGAAACAAATCCATACCTAAGATAGATTATCTTCCTCTTGAAATATATCGAATGCAAAAAACTACACTTTCGCAGGGAGTGCAAACTCTAAGTGTTGGAGGTGTGATGATGAAAATATTCTCTCCTGAAAAAACAATAGCAGACTGTTTTAAATATCGCAATCGCATAGGTGTTGATATTGCAATCGAAGGACTTAAAAGATATCTAGAACGTCCTGATGCAAATATATCCAGTATTCTAAAGATGGCGGATATCACAAGGGTCTCTAAAATTATTGAACCATATCTAGAGGCTCTTGTATGAGTAATAAAGTTAAAAACATACCAGCATCTAATCGTGTGAAATTGCTAAACTATTCTCATATAACAGGAGAATCGTTTCAACAGGTAGTGCAGTTATTTGCAATGAATAGATTCTTGTATAGGTTATCTCAATCTCAATATGCTCCTTCTCTTATTCTTAAAGGAGCAATGCTCATTTATGCACAATCTACAGTTATTAGCCGTTCAACATTAGACATTGATTTTCTTGGGCAATTTGATAATTCAGAATTATCAATATATAATGCTGTAAAAACAATTATTGGATGCCCCGTAGAAGATGATGGCCTTGTTTTTCTAACAGAAACAATTCAAACTTCTGCCATTACTAAGGACGCAGGTTATGTAGGTGGAAGAGTAAACTTTCAAGTCAAACTTGATGCAATGGTTATTCCAATGCAAATAGATATTGGATTTGGAGATATAATAACTCCCGCAGCATTACAAATCGATACACCTACTTTATTAGGTTACCCCTCTGGTAAAATATACGGATATACATTTGAAACATCCATAGCAGAGAAAATCCATGTGATGATGAAACTTGACCTTCTAAATAGTCGCATGAAAGATTTCTATGATATCTGGTTCCTCATGCAAACGAATCAGATTGATAAGGAAATCTTAATACAAGCAATTATATGTACATTTGAAGCAAGGAAAACCAAGATAGATATGGAGTCTGTAATCTTTACAGACAAATTCTTAAGTAATAAAGCCAAACAAATTCAATGGACAGCATTTTGTAGAAAAAAGAAAATAAAAGATGCTCCTGTTCTATTTTTTGAAATAGCCAAACAAATTTTGGAATACCTTTATCCAATTCTAGAAAAAGCTTCTTAAGTTTGACGTATCATTCGCACTTATTAATAAGTGAGGAGAGTTTGTTTAAAAGAGAATATTGTAAAGTATTGATTAATGCAATTTGGCTTCAATGATTGTTTTTTTTTCTAAACAACCTTGGTTTTCGCAAATGATTTTCTAGAAATGGCCTTGTTTTTCTCAATTGGTTTATGTTTATTATGGTTGTTTTTCTCAAAACTTAGCGTTTTCAATTGAATTTGCTAAAAACATGGATGCAGGCTCAGCCTGCTTTGTAACGGAAATGTGACAAAATTAGGTGTTGTTTTTTGAGTTGTGTTGTGTTTTAATGCCTGCATAATAATTTGAAAGAAGAATTTAATTTTTTAAGGGACAAGATGAAGTGTTTAAAATGTAGTACAGATATTCCTGATGGAGCAAAGTTTTGCTTGGAGTGTGGGAGTAATATATCTTCCATGTCTGGGCAGATGGATAATTTAGAAGGCTGGAAAGGATTGATGTGAAACAGAAATTGCATGATACCATGTTGACAATTATTCATGAATATATGATAATGTTAGATATATAGAATAAGTTTCCAAATAAAAAAAGATGAATTTATTATGAAAGATGAAATTAATAAGAATAGAAAGCTGACGGTTAGTGATGAGTGTATGGATTTTTTGTTATATACGACCCCTAACGGAGATGTTAAAGTTGAAGTCTTTTTGTATGATGAAAATTTATGGTTACCACAAAAAAGAATTGCAGAACTGTTTGGAGTTGGAATTCCGGCAGTTTCAAAGCATTTAACTAATATCTTCAAAGAAGGAGAATTGGTTGAAAATTCAGTTGTTTCCATTTTGGAAACAACTGCCACAGATGGTAAAAACTATCAAACTAAATATTACAATCTTGATGCAATTATTTCTGTTGGCTACCGGGTGAATTCATCGAAGGCAACTCAATTCAGAATTTGGGCAACTAAGCTACTGAAAGAGTATATTACTAAGGGTTTTGCGATGGATGATGATCGATTGAAAAACGGTCGCTATTTCGGCAAAGATTATTTTCGTGAACTTTTAGAGCGTATACGTTCAATCCGAGCAAGTGAACGAAGAATTTATCAACAAATAACGGATATATTTTCTGAGTGTAGCGTTGATTATTCACCAACAGCACAAACCACTAGAGATTTTTTTGCTCATGTACAAGATAAGTTTCACTTTGCTATAACAGGTAATACAGCAGCTGAAATTATTTATAATACAGCAAATGCGGATAAACCTTTTATGGGCTTGACAACATTTAAGAATGCTCCAGATGGAAGAGTTTTAAAATCAGATACAGTCATTGGTAAAAATTATCTTTCAGAGCAAGATATAAAGAAATTAGAGCGGACTGTTTCAGCTTTCTTTGACTATATCGAAAATATAGTTGAAAATCGTCAAACTTTTACAATGGAGCAATTTGCTAATAGTGTTAGTAAGTTCTTAGATTTTAATGAATTTAAAGTGTTGGAAGATTATGGAAAAATATCGCACAAACAAGCAGAAGATAAGGCCTATGATGAATATGATAGATTTAACAAAATTCAAATACTAGAGTCGGATTTTGATAGGTTAATAAATGAATTGCCAGAAGTAGGTAACGAGGATAACAAGCATTGCTCGTAGTGGATGGTGTATAATAGATGGCATATAGTTACAGAATCTAATTTTTTTAAGGGATGACATGAAGTGTTTAAAATGTAATACAGATATTCCAGATGGAGCTAAGTTTTGCTTGGAATGTGGAAGTAATGTCTCTTCTATGTCTGGGCAGAGTGGAGATGACAGCTTGGGAAGTTTTCAGACTTTTGTGAACAAGAATGCTGGTAGTGCCCATGATCAGAATGACCAGGGAGGTAGTCTTGGTGATTTTCAGACAATTGTGAAAGCTGGTGCTTCACAGTCCGGTCAACTTCCTTTGCAGGAACTTTCTGAACGCTATGAGTTAGGCGATGAGATTGGTTCGGGCGGTTTTGCAACGGTATACAAGGCTGTTGACAAGAAATTAAATCGTACTGTTGCCATTAAGAAACTTCATCTTGAAAAGTCTGATGATACAACTGCTGCTCGTTTTAAACGAGAAGCCTTATCCATTGCTAGTCTGAATCATAAGAATATTGTTCAGGTTTATGATGTTGGGGAAGATAGCTCAACAGGTCAACTCTTTCTTGTTATGGAGTTTGTTGAAGGAGGTACGCTCAAAGAGTTTCTTAAGAAGAAGGGTAAACTGACTTTAAAGGAGGCTTTGCCTCTGTTTAAGGGAATTGCTCAAGGTCTTTCATACGCACATCGCAAGAATCTAGTTCATAGAGATATTAAGCCCGCAAATATTCTTCTTACCGAAAATCTTGAACCCAAAATAGTCGATTTTGGTCTTGCTCAAGCTGGTCGAGATAGTGAACTTTCCATGTCTGGTTATGGAATGGGGACTGCTTACTATATGCCACCAGAGCAACGCCGCGATGCTAAAAGTGTAAATCATACCGCGGATATATATGCTCTTGGGAAAGTGCTTTATGAAATGGTTACAGGCGAGATGCCAGATACACTAGATCCAAGTGAAATTCCTCCACCGCCTGAATTATCTGAGATTATCTTTAAATGTACTAAGTCTAAACCGGAAGACCGCTTTTTCTCCGTCGATGATTTGATTAGGGAGATTGATTCTCTTGAGCCACAAAGTGAAGAAGAGAAGCCAGCACAAATTAAAACCGAGGGTAATATTTGTCCTACTTGTAATTTTGTGAATGATAAACAATCAAGGTTCTGTGAAAGTTGTGGTGCTGGATTATTTGTAAGTTGTCCAGAATGTGATCAGGAAAATTTTCTTAGTACACAATATTGCAAAAGTTGTGGTACAAATATTGAAGAATTTTTATCAGCACAGGAAATACTTTCAAAAATGAGTCAGTATGCCTCAGAGCAAAAATGGAGCCGAGTTGCAAAAGAGTATAAGTTGTTTAATTCAGATTGTAATCTTCAAGGAGCAAAAGGTCTTGAACTGACAAGCAGTATTCAAACATTTTATTCTGATGCAGTTGACAAAATTAAGTTTATAGAAGATTTAGAAGCAAGTTTCTCAGAAGCAACAAGGGCTCAGCAGGAAGGTGACCGTCAAAAAGTTGTTAGTATTATTGGAGAAATACAGTTTGAAGAATCATCATTGGGTGAAGAAGGAGATAATCTTGTCGAGAATTTAAAAAATCTTTTTGATGAAAATATTGAGTCAATAATGGAAGATGTTTGCACCTTAGAAGCAGATTTTAACTGGCAAGAGATTATTGATCTTCTTGATGATATTATAGGTATTTCTGATGAGGCGAGGGAAGCCTACTCTAAAGCAGTTGAAAATTTAGAAAAGATTAAAGAATTAGAAAAAAAGATTCTTAATGATAGTAAGATTCTTGCATCTGGTGCTTTTGAAAACGGGCATGGAGTAGATTTGTGTGATACACTTTTTGAAGATATTGCCAGTCTTGAAAAAATCACTCATGTACCAAAGCAGTTAGCACGTTTTAAAGAACAATTAAAAGATAAAAAGAAGTCGATTTTAAGCAAGACATCTAGTTCTAAAAAAAGAGTAATAATAATTGCAGCTGCATTAGTAGTAATATTATTGTCTGTTTTAGTGATTAATTATAGTGTTAAGAAATCTAGAATAGAAGAGTATGTTTATTATGTTGAGTCAAAAATTAGTTTAGCTAATAATTTTATTGAAGAAGAAAATTATCAAAAAGTGGTTGATACTCTTGATGACATATCAACAGATAGTGATTTGTCTGGAGATGCAGGTTTTAGATTGAGCAAAGAGAAAAATGATCTACTTGCTAAAGCGATGTTTGAATTAGGAGAACAATATCGCAACGGAACAGGAGTTGCAACAAATATAAATAAAGCTTTCACATGGCATAAGAAATCTGCAGAACTAGGTAATTCGTCATCCATGTACTATTTAGGGTGTATGTATAAATATGGTAGAGTAGTTTCTAAAGATGAGGAAGAAGCTTTTAAATGGTTTAAGAAATCTGCAGAATTAGGTGATTCAGCTGCTATGTGTTTATTGGGTGGTATGTATGAAGCTGGAAATGGTGTTTCTAAAGATGAGGAAGAAGCTTTTAAATGGTATAAGAAATCCGCCGCACTTGGTAATGCAATATCTATGTTTAATCTAGGAAATTTCTATACATCTGGTAGAGTAGTTTCTAAAGATGAGGAAGAAGCGTTCAGATGGTATAAGAAATCCGCAGAACTAGGTAATGAGGATGCGATGTTCATGTTAGGATTGAGTTACTTTTTAGGACTAGGAGTTTCTAAGGATGATGGAGAGGAAGTTAAATGGTATCGTAAAGCAGCTGAAAGTGGACACGTAGATGCAATGTGTTTTTTGGGGGGAAATTATGAACAGGGCAGCGGAGTTCCTAAAGATTACACAGAAGCATTAAAGTGGTATCGAAAAGCTGCAGATTTGGGTAATGCGGTTGCAATGAGCAATTTGGGGCGGATGTATGCAGCGGGTCGGGGAGTTACCAAAGATGAAGCAGAAGCATTCAAATGGTATCAGAAGTCAGCTGAATTACAAAATGATGAAGCTATGTATACGTTGGCAGAAAAATATAGAACAGGTGACGGAGTTGCGAAAGATGATGTTATGGCTGTGAAATGGTATCGTAAATCAGCTGAATTAGGCAATGTTGACGCAATGTACTTATTGGGTCAAACATATTATTTAGGACGGGGAGTTGCTAAAGATTACACAGAATCATTAAAGTGGTATCGAAAAGCTGCAGACCTTGGGAATACTGATGCGATGGTTAATATGGGGCATATATATGGAAGTGGAAAAGGTGCTCCACTAGATGAAAAAGAAGCTATAAAATGGTATCGAGAATCTGCAGATTTAGGTAATGCTGATGCAATGAGCTCTTTAGGGTTGATGTATGAATTGGGTCAAGGAGTTCCTGAAAATGTAGAGGAGGCCTGTAAGTGGTATAAGAAGTCTGCCGACCTTGGTAATGCTGGCGGTATGTTCCAGTTGGCTCGGATGTATGAATGGGGTAGGGGAGGTGTAACTAAAAATGAAACAGAAGCTTGTCGTTGGTATAGGAAGTCTGCAGATCTAGGTGATTTGAATGCTATTAACTTTTTAGGGCTTATGTATTCTCGAGGTAAAGGAGTACCTAAAAATGATGTAGAGGCTTGCAAGTGGTTTCAGAAGGCTGCTGAACTGGGGCAAAGAGGTGCTATGTTGAATTTAGCACAAGGGTATGAATACGGCGAAGGAGTTTCTAAAAATTATGTAGAGGCTTGCATGTGGTATCGCAAAGCTGCCGATATCGGATCTCCCGGTGCTATGTATAAGTTAGGGTATATGTACGACCATGGTTATGGTGTTTCCAAAAATAAATCTGAAGCTTTAAAATGGTATCGTAAAGCAGCAGAAAGAGGAAATGATAAGGCGATGTATGAATTGGGATTCTATTATGAAATAAATGCAATGATACACCATAAAGGTAACGATGAGGCGTTTGAATGGTATAGCAAATCAGCTGAATTAGGAAACGCAGGCGCAATGAGGTGTCTCAGCCGTATGTATGCAGAAGGCAAAGGAGTTACTCAGGATTATAAAGAAGCATTTAAGTGGTTAAATAAATCAGCAGAACTTGGAGATAACACTGCAATGTATTGTGTGGGATTAAGATATGAAAAGGGAGAAGGGGTTGCTCAAAACAGTGTAGAGGCTTTAAAATGGTATAGAAAAGCAGCTGATTGCGGAAGCTCAGGTGCTGTTGGTGCTTTAGGGAATATGTATGAAAAAGGTTTGGGAGTTAGTCGAAATTATTACCAAGCACTAAGTTTGTATCGTAAGGCTGCTGACCTTGGTGATGAAAGCTCAATGATGCGCTTAGCACTGTGTTATAAAAATGGTTTGCTAGGTGTTCAACAAGACTATGATAAAGCAATAGCATGGTATAAACAAGCGGCCAAATCAGGAAATCTAGATGCTCAAGATATTCTAAGAAAAATGGGGAAAAGTTGGACAAGATGAAAGAGTTGATAAAAAAACATATTTTGGGTCTCTTTGTAGCATGTATTAAGTGTTACGTTATGCTCCTCTGGAGGTTATGTTGATTGAATGGCAAACTAAAATACGTTTCATGGAGAAAAATGGAATAAACAGATAGTTATCAGTAAGAATTATGAGTGAAGTTATTAACAAAAACTGGAATATAGAATTCAAAACGAGACTAGATGATATTAGTTATGATTGGAAAATGTTGTTTAGTAAAAAACAATTTTTCCTGTCTAAAATTAATTTTTCAAAGGATTTAGCAACAGGTTATATATTGGATTTAATAGGAAATCTTGAAGATTCAACCAATTGTATTGATGAATTTATAAAATTCAGTGAAGCAGATGAAAAAAATAATTTACACAAAAACATTTTGTTGCATATTGGCTTTCTACAGAGTTTATATGTGCAACAAGATTTATTATATTATTTATTAGAAATATTTGTTCCAAACGAAGATATTGACTCTGTAAAAAAAGATTTTAGAAATGATAGAAAATCAATAAGAGATTTGCGAAACAAATTGGTAGGGCATCCTATTTCTAAAGATAAAGGTACTCTTCAAACAAGTGTTTTCTGGTCAAATAAAACTGATCTTCATACTATAAGATTTAGAGAATATCCTAAAGGTGAGTTTGATCAATATAATAATCAACAATACAATGTATTTGATTTAGTGTCCGAGCATGAAGAATATATGAGCAAATATCTCGATATGGTTTTAGAAAGAATGAACAGTATAAAAAAACTATATTTAACAGAAACAGAAACGTTTATAGAAATGAATGATGCTGATTTATTTAGTCAATTAGATGAATTAGAAAACAATTACCTCAGTGGTTTTGATACGTCAGACAGTATTTATCAATATAAATATATAAGATATGCAAATGACAAACAAAAGCAATCAGATGACAAATATGGTTTTTATAAAAAGAAGTTTTTGCAGCGAATTAGAAATTCCTTTATAGGTTCTCATAATATCAGAGTTGAAAACTCAACAGTACAAAAAGATTTTAGTTTGTTGCCATTATATATTGATCATTCAATGGTAGATGTTGAATATATGAACATGCAGTCTCTTGATTCAATTCAATCTATGACTTCTATTGACAATCTTAACAAGGGGGATTTCGATAGTAAGGATGAAAATAATTCCGAAAAATTACAGTCAATTTTAGATGACATGAAAAATTATTTTGAGCGTAAGGATAAGGCTGAATATTATATTGCATATGTAATGCTTGATAACGAACTTAGAGAATTTAATAAATTATTGCAAAACAAAGAAGGTTCTTTGCGATAAGGTTCAGGCATGAACGGGCGAAGGGGGTACGCAAGACAAATATGAAGCCATAGAATGGTATCTAAAAACAGCTAATAAAGGTGAAAAATCTTATCAAAAACTTTAAAAAAGTAGAGGGCAGAGGTGGTAAAATGACTTTTGGAAGTTATGTTTCTTTATGGATTAACTGTAACTTGCAAAACGAATTTCGATTATTGGAATTATATAGTATATATTTTTAATTAGCACTTCAAAAGACCGAACCCAAAAACTCAAGCCTTGATTTTATTGATTAAAACTCGTATAAGCTCTTCCAACCTTAAAATTAAGGGTTAATAAGTACACGGAGGTTTGTTTATTCTTTTTTATATCCATGGTCCTCCAGCTGGCCATTCTGAGAGGTCACTACAATTGGTTATTATAGGCATTAGAAAGTTTTTAATGTCAGAAACAATATCTTCAAATGACTCTGGTACATCTTTTGCTCCAATACGTGTGCAAAAAGCTGACCACATTTTTTGGTGAGTAGCAATAAAATCTGTTGAAAAGGCATCAATTGGTTGTTGTATTATTGTTCCCCGTTGGTTAAATGTGAGTTTAACTGCTTCTGATAAATCAGAAAATTTAAAATTAAATTGTCGAGATAATAGCCAGATATCGTGAAAATCTTTTATACGGCTATTTAATCGACCATGGTTAATCATAGCTTCAAACTTTTCAGCAATAACACTTTCTTTGCTATAACAAAGTAGAAATGGAGCTGGAAAGTCAAGAGTCACTGGGATTTTTGTTTTTTTAGGCTTAGGGTATATAACATCTCCAAAACCAATATCTATCTGTATGTTAATTTTTGCAGTTTCTAAAATTCCTTGGAATTTAACTCTGATTCCTTTATATTTAGAATCTTCTGTTATACTTTCTGTTTTAATGGTTGCTAAATCAAATACTAGTCCGTCAGGGTCTATGTCAACAGTAAGGATGTCATACATTTGAGCAATAATGTCTTGTATATCATTGGTTTCCTTGCCAAGCATGTCGATGTCCATGGTTGGACGAGCTTCAGAAGAATCCCAGACTCTTAGCATGAGACCACCCTTTAAAATATAATTCTCTGCATATGACGATTTGGAAAGACGATATAAAAATCGCTCCATAGCATAATATTGCAGGACTTCCATAAAGGGTCTTTTACCTGTTCTTGATATATTTAAAAGACGTTGTTTAACTGATGCAGATATATTTTTGCTTTTTGTCATAGGTTTGCCTCCAGATAAGGCTGAATAAGTTTATCAACTCTACAGAGTTCTGCGTATTTCATAATTTTTATATGATCAAATTTCATTTTACTTTTGTAAAGTTTCAGAGCTTCAAGAAATACATCAATCCCAATTCTATTTCTAAACTTAAAGCAATCTGCAAGTGTCTTTTCAGGGTCGTAAATTTTGACATCAACACCATCTATTTTATGAATCTCAATTCCAGCAGCAAAAGACTTATCAGAGAATCGTTGGCATTGTATAGGTGGAAAGTCGATTATAGGTCGTTTAGCATTTCTGGTAATAGCAATATAAACTTTGTGAGGTATCTCGGTTGTAATTCCATAAAAATATAGAGCTGATATAAGACAAATAACAGAACATGGAATTCTAGCTGCAATTATAACAAGATCTGGATTTGAAATAGCATCAATATCAGCTAGTCGGTAAATACCTCTAGAAAGCTGTTCGACATATCCATTGTCTCGCAATTGATATAGTGTCCTAGGATGTATACCTGCTTGTATCGCATCTGATGTTTTAATTATCCCACCATTCTTTAGAATAATATCTTTTGCTTTATCTATGTTATTATTTTTTGTTTTCACGGATAAAATCTTCTCCACTTGTTGGTAAGTGGTGAAATTATTATCCAATTTTGATTAAATTACAAGCTAAATCTAATATATTATTAGTTTTTATCTCTTTTTGCATGCTTATTTATATTTAAACATGGTTTTATTTCTGTTTTCGTTTTTTAGCATAAAAAATTTGTCACCAAAATGTGACAAAATTAGGTGTTGTTTTGTTTGCATGGATATGTTTTAATGCCTGCATAATGAATTGAGAATAGAAATTAGTTTTTTAAGGGTTAAGATGAAAGAGTTGATAAAAAAACATATTTTGGGGTTGGGTGACAAGCTTAATAAGTTGCGCAACGGACAAGCAAAGGACATTCCAGTTTGTGAAGAGAAAGTTGCCATTTTTGGTGATATACATTCAAACCTTGAGGCTCTTAAAGAGATTTTAGCTGATGCCAAAAGTCAGGGTGTTGGCAAGTTTGTATGCACTGGTGACATTGTTGGTTATGCAGCAAATCCGGAAGAGTGTCTTGCAATTATTCGTGATCTGAAATGTCCGTGTGTCATGGGGAATCATGATCAGTATGTGGGTACTGATTGCAATGTTAGTGATTTTAATTTATATGCAATGAATGCGGTTCTTTGGACAAGAGAAAATTTGAATACAGAAGAGCGTGAGTGGTTGAAACAATTGCCAATGGTTCTTGAGAATGATGTATTAAATGACTATTTAGGCTTTAATGATTTTGGTGTCGTGCATAGTAGTTTATTAGAACCTGAAAAGTGGTTATATATTTTGAAGGGTGATAGTTTTCAGAAGGAACTTGTTGAACAGAAGAGTGACTTAGTGTTTTTTGGTCATACTCATGTGCCTTCAATGTTTGGCTATAATGAGGAGACAAAGGAGTTTAGGTCTGAGATTCCCCTAAAGCAAGGTATTCATAACCTAGAAAAAGGTTGGAAATGGCTGATTAATCCCGGGAGTGTAGGTCAGCCGAGAGACCGAAATGTTCGTGCCTCTTATGCAATTTATGATAGTGTTAAAAAAGTGGTCGAGATTAGACGCATTGTTTATGATATTGCTAAGGCATCAAAAAAGGTTGAAAAAGCTGGCTTGCCACTCAAAAATGGCAAGCGCCTATATCAGGGGAAATAAAAAACTCCATTTTATCAAAAATGGAGTTTTTGTTATCAGAGCATTTTTCAAAAGTCTAAAATTAGCACCAGCAAGATAACGTAAACTTCGACCTCAGCTGAGGTCGGCTACAACTGTTAAGCAACAAATAGACCTGTTTCGTTGGATAGTGCAATTGTTTCAAGAGTTGGTGCAATGATATATGTTGGTCTTCCTGATGTGGTGGCTCGCAAAGGAATGCTCGAAAATGTATTCAGCAAACTGCCGGAAGGATATGATGGTGAGATTTGTCTGAATGAGTTGGCAGAACGTTTTGAAGGATGTTCAATGCGGGATATTCGTCGATTCTCTGAGCTTATGGTTGATTTGGGATTTGAACAGAAACTAAATAGTGGTGATGGCAAAATTACAGCTTCGTTGATTGAAAATGCTTGGAAAGATGCGAGTCCGACTCCTATTCCGGAGAAAGAAATTAATAAGTATAAGAAAATGGCGATATAATAAACAGTAAATAGTTGATGGTAAATAGTAAATAGTTAATGCAGGAAAAGCAGGAAATACATCTTGCAATTAAACACTTAGTCCTTAGTCTGTAGTCATTTGGTCATTGATTCAGAAATGTAAACTGTTGTTTCGATAATGTTTTCTTTCTTCGTGCTCTTCGTGCCTTCGTGCGAGATAATATTGATTTAGTTGGAGTTGTTACCTGTCTGCCTGTGCGTTGCACGCAGACAGGCGAGATGATATTGGGGTTGGAAAAAGAGTAAAACTTTTTGACATAACTGTTTTTAAACAAGGAGTAAAATAAGATGAGTGATTTAAAATGTTGTATTTGTGGTAAGGAGTTACCCAATCGGTATGCTGTTGCAGGAAAATGTGAAGGCAATGGTTGTGATGAGGTCTTTTGTTCTCTGCATTGGAATGGTGGAAACCGGAAATGTCGTAAGCATGGCTGGAAAGAGTCTGAAAAGAAACAAGAGAAGACTGTTGAGTATCTTAGGGATAAGAGTCAAGATGATGCAATGTTGACTCCTTCAGACGAAGGAGAGGTTGTTGTAGAAGATAAAAAAGGCGTAGTTGGTCGATTGAAAAATGTTTTTAAAAGTAGTAAAAAAAGTGATGTTCAGGAAACAGAGAAAGTGGGGAGTGATGATATGAGTGAGAATCAGGAAAAGAAGATGGCCAGACAAGTTTCGAAAGATAAAGCAAAAAAAATCATGAAAGAAACTTTGAATGTAATGAAAAAACTGGGTATTGGAGCAAGTGGACTTTTTGCAAAGATTAGCAAGTCAAAAACACCGGAAGAGATGTTGAATCAGTTTGATGAACAGCTACAATTGAATATTGCTAAACATGAGATCTCTCGCAAAAAACTTGAACAACTGTATGGGAAAATTGTGGAGTTTAAGAAAAATTATGAGCAGGCAACTGGTGTTCGTAAAAAAATGTTAGCAAATGAACTCAAAAATCTTATGCACACATATAAAACTCATGAACGTGAATTAAATGTGCTTTTGGAGAACGAAAAGATTTTGACTACTGTTCGTGGGCGGTTTATGGAAATTTTGGCGTATGAATTGCGTGGTGTTTCTGAAGATAGCGTTGAGATGCTTATTGATGATCTTGAGGATAAAGTTGATGAAGCTGATGGTGTGCAGGATGTGCTTCAGGATCTTGATAGGGTTGGACGCTCAAATACTGGCGAAGCCAATGAAGAGTCGTTTGATGATATGTTGAGTGAGTTTGATGATGATGGTGTTTTTGTTTCTGAAGATGTTGAAAGTGTTGATGAAGATGTTAAGAAAAAGGGAAAAGAAGCTTCTGAGGATGCGGTCGCAAAATTGGACTTAGAGGATTTTTAAGCACTCACTAAGCTACAAGAGTTTTTATCCGCAGATAGGCCACTCGCTACGCTCATTGCTGTCGCTAGCTCCAGCCTCAGCAAGCTGGTCAGCAGATTAATGCAGATTATTAAAAGAAAAAAGAGAAGAGGTTCTCGCACGAAGACACAAAGAGCACAAAGAAGAAAAATTAAGAAAGAATTTCAACCACGAATTACATAGGGCGGCATAGCCGCCTGTCTGCGTCCGAGCATCGCACAGGCAGGCAACCAAAAGAGCATTATCCGCAGATGACGCAGATTAAAAAAGATAAAGAAAAAAGAGAAGAAATTTCTCGCACGAAGGCACAAAGAGCACAAAGAATACAATAAAAACTAAAAAATTGGTGGTCGGTTTTTTGTTTTGCAAAGTGTTCTAAATAAAAGTGTTGTAAAAGTCTTTAGAAATAATCGACCATAAAAAACAAGAAAATGAAGGGTTGTAGTACAAAGGGGCACAAAGAAGAGGAAGAGAGTTGGGAAGTGCGCAAGTGCGCGAGTGCGTGAGTTGTAAGGAAGAGTTTTAGCCACAAAGAATAGTTATAGAATTGTTAGGGTAACGCAACGATCTTCGTTGCAGGTGTCTTTGAGGTAACGCACGCTTCTATCCCGCATGCCGCATGCGCGTCAACCTAAGCTAAAAACATTTATTGAAAGCTATTTATAGGTTGTTTACAAATTATTATGAGTAGTTTAATCAAATTCGACTCCTCCAGAGTCGTGTTGTCTAACAATAATGCCCCCGCATTGCATACGGGGCTATTAAAATTTGACTACAACGTAGTCGAACCAAATAAAGCAAATCAATTATGCTTAGGTTGACGCACATGCGCATGCCGGGACTAGCAAGGCTAGGTGTCGTCTCAATTACCCTTAAGGACTTTAAAGACTTTAATGACCTTAAAGTCCCTAAGGATGCTGGGCCTTTTCCGCAAAACTTAGTGGTTTCAATTGAATGTGCTAAAAACATGGGTGCAGGTTTCCGTCTTTGTTCCTTCACCATTAGGGACTACGGCTCGACAAAGACGGCGTGACGGGTACCCCGCAAATTTGTCACCAAAATGTGACAAAATTAGGTATTGTTTTGTGACAAAAACTTTGGTTTAATAGCGTCATTCAATAAAAAAAGGAAATAGTAATGGGTTTTAATGATGATACAATACCGAATGATGGTGCTTCTGAAAAAAAAGATTTTGTAGATAGCGAGAGTGGTTTTGATTCTATGGGGGCAACATTTGATGGTATTCAAGGTGGGCTTGGAGTTGTAGATCGCTATGTCCTCAAAGAAAAACTTGGAGCCGGTGGTTTTGGTTCTGTATATCTTGCAGAAGATACCGAAGCAAAGATTTTGGTTGCGTTAAAAGTTTTGCCAAGCATTATGTCGGATATTCCCGAGGAGATGGAAAAGGTTCGGGATAACTTTGCTTTGGTATCAAAGCTGAATCATCCTAATATTGCCGGATTGAAACATCTTCACAAGATTCGAAAGATTGATTCAAATGCAAGTCATGCTCTTGGAGTTTCCACTGGTGGTTATCTGGTAGTGATGGAGTATGTTGCCGGTTCCACTCTTTCATCCTGGGAAAAAGCACAGGGAGGTAAGATTGCCTTTGAACAGGCTGTGGATATTTGTTCCAAGGTTGCAGAGGCACTTGACTATGCACATGGGCATAAGATTATACATCGTGATATCAAACCTAGCAACATCATGGTTGTCTTTGATCAAACAGGTGCTGTAAAAGATATCAAGGTGCTTGATTTTGGTCTTGCTGCAGAGATTCGCTCCAGCATGAGTAGAGTTTCCAAAGAACAGGGAGATACCAGTGGAACTCGTCCTTATATGGCACCTGAGCAGTGGAGTGGTGGTAAACAGGGCTTTGCTACCGATCAGTATTCGCTTGCGGTAATGTTTTATGAGTTGGTTTCGGGTGAGGTTCCATTTAATAGTGTGTTTGAAACTGGTGATTCGGTATTAATGATGAATATTGTAAGAACAGAACCAGTTGCAACAGTTGAGGTCTTTAACAAGAAGCAGAATGTTGCACTTTTAAAAGGCCTTGCAAAAGATCCAATGGGTCGTTTTACCAGTTGTGGTGATTTTGTTACGGCGTTAGGGGGAGTAAGAGTAAGAAAGAACCTCTCGCACAAAGGCACGAAGACACAAAGGAAATCGGGGAAGAGTTTAGGAATTGTTGCTGCTGTATGCATTGTTGGTTTACTTTCATTTGGAGCACATATGTCCCATACGTCCTATAAGTCTCATAAAGAAAACCAGAAGCAAGTTCAGCAACAGCAGAAACTTGATGTTGAGAAGCAAGCAAAAGTTAATGAATTTGTTTCCTCTATAGAAAGAGCTTTGAGTACAGGTGATTTGTCAGAAGTTGGTTCAGAAATTGCAGAGCTTGAGAGTCTGGGCGGAATAAGCGAGGCTGCAAAATTGAGAGCCCGTTATGAGTCTAAGGCTGACGAACGAGAGGTGATTGAACGCTCAGCCGTAGCTGATGTTGCTCATGGGAAAGCTCAACAGTTGACACCGACTGAAGGTTTTGATAAAAAACTTGATGAACTGGAGGTTGTCTGGAAAAAAGCTGAGAATGCTCGTGCTGGAGAAGAATGGGGAATGGCAGTGAGTTCTTATGATTCTGTTATTGAAAATTGTAAGAAATTGCAAAAATTTAATGTTGAACGTAGTGAGGCAAAGAGTGCTAAAACAGGCTGTGAGATTGCAAAACGTGATGCGGAAGAGGCTGATGCCTATAATGATGCACTAGAGCAGTGGACGGTTGCAGAAAGTGATTGTCAAAAGGCAGTTGCTGCATTTTCTAATGGGGCGTTGAACGAGAATGGTTTTGTTAATGCGATTGAGTTGTGGAATAAAGCATCTTTAAAATATGGTGATGCAAAAAGGTCTGCTCAAAATGTTCAGGAATACCGTAAGAAAAAAAGTAAATATGAGACAGAGTATGTGAAAAAGGCCTCGCTTTTAAACAAACATGGAGGAAAAAAGTGGGATGAGGTTTTAGCAAATGCCAAAATTGGGGAACGGAGTGGTAATGACCCAACAGCGGGGATAAAGTCTTATGAATCGGCTTTTAATGGCCTTTCAGGTGCAGTTGCCGAGGCAAAGAGTTTGCAGGTCGACAAGGAGCTGAAAGTACGGATTACGGCAGTTGAGAAAATTCTTGGACAGGCAGAGAGTGCTAAGAGTTCAGGCAATTGGCAGAAGGTATTTGATTTGCTGGAAGACCTTGATACATCTTATGCAGAAGTTGGCAGCGAAAGTAGTCGACTGACAAAACAGAAGAAAGCTTTGCTTGAAGAGGCTAATGGTCATCTCACACCATCAATGAAATTTACTGCTTATGTTGATGGACGAGAAGTTGCTGCTACCTTGAAGAATGGTTCACAGTCATGGTCGACTCCAAAAACTCTGGATCTTAAGGAAGATGGTGATTATGCATTTTCAGTCGAGTATGTGGTTGGCAAGAAACGTTACAAATGCAATGATTTCTCAATTACATCCAACTGGAAAGGCTTAAAAGATAAACGGCTTGATTTGCAGGAAGTTAAAGGACCAGTAGAAAATGAGACGTGGACAGCTGAGCTTGGTAATGGGGTAAAGATGGAATTGATGCCAGTTGTTGCAGGTAGTTTCACGATGGGCAGTTCTGTGACAGAACGAGAAGAATGTGTTAAAGAAGGTGGCAAGATGGAATATTATGATGATGAGAAACAGCATCAAGTAACATTGACAAAACCATTTTGGATTGGAAAGTATGAGGTGACACAGAGGCAGTATGAGCAGATAATGGGAAATAATCCATCAGATTTTAAAGGATCAGATAATCCTGTTGAGACTGTGAGTTGGAATAATGCAATGGAGTTCTGCAGGAAACTTACGGACAAAGAGCATGCGTCCGGCAGGTTGCCCTCGGATTACAAGTACACGCTTCCAACGGAAGCTCAATGGGAGTTTGCTAGCCGAGGAGGCAAGCAAAGTAAAGGATATAAATATAGCGGTTCAGATGATTTTGAGAGTGTCGGAGTCAGAGGGAGGATTAAGCCGGTAGGTCAGAAAAAGCCTAATGAACTTGGTTTGTATGATATGAGTGGGAATGTTGCTGAATGGTGTTTGGATCATGATGTTAATGATTCTGGTATGGGAACAGTGATTGATCCTCTCAAATGTAGTGGTTCAAAAGAAAATTTTTATAGTAGTGGCATAAATCGCGAGTTACGAGGCGGTCATTATGGCAATTACACTTATGTGTGTGCATCAGGATGGAGTTGGAATGAAAAGCCTAATAATGCACAATGCGATATTGGTTTTCGGGTTTGCCTTGTGCCGGATAGAGATTCAGGTGCTGCTGTAAACACTTCAAAACAAAAAACTTCTGTTTCATCTACTATCACTGAAAGTACAAATAGAAAAATTAGTGTTGATAAGTCAAATGCTGAAATAAAGAAAAATTCTCCACCTGCAGCTTCTACAGAAAAAGTTAAGCCTATCTTTGATGTTGAGGAAGCCGGAATATGGACAACCTATAGTCAGGCTGCTCTTGATAAGGCTAATGCGGAAAACAAGAATATACTGCTTGATTTTACTGGCAGTGATTGGTGTGGGTGGTGTGTAAGGCTGGATAAAGAAGTTTTTGAACAGCCAGAATTCATTGATTATGCAAAAGAAAGCTTGATATGCATTAAGGTTGACTTTCCTCGACGAAAACAAATTGATCCAGAACAGGCAAAGGTTAACAAGGAACTTTCAAAGAAGATGGGTGTAAGGGGATATCCTACAATACTTATACTTAATCCAGATGGCAAGGTTGTTGGTAAGACAGGGTATAAGCGAGGTGGTGCGGTTCCATATGTTGACCATATCAAAGAAATGATTAATCCCAAAGAAGATGAGAGTTCTTCTAGTGTAGAAACAGTTAGTGGTAATAATGATTCTGCCAAAGATAAATCTGTTTCTAAAACAAAAATTAGCAAAGATGGTGAAAAGAAGATTGCTGTCTTACGAAAATATCAGGGTGATAAAAGTTCTCAAATTTATAATCAAAAATTAATAAATCAACTCAGATGCATCAATAATTTAAGAATGATTGATGGTGCAAAACAGCAAACTGCAGTTGAAATGGGATGGACTGATGAAATAGATTGTGATTTGCCTGAAAATCGAAAACATGTAAATACGTATATTAAGAGTGGTGCTCCTGAATGTTTATCTGGTGGCACATATGTATACGGCAAATTGTCAGATAAACCAAAATGTTCGATTAAAGGTCACTTGCTAGATGCAAAGCTTATACAAAGACCCCGAGCTGCTACTCGACATAATTATATGACGAATGGAGATCAAATAATGGAAGATGCTTTTATCAATGATTTAAAAAAGCTTGGCTACGATGTTCAAATTTTAACAACTAGTGAAGATGCAAAAAAATCGAAAGTTCCTGTAGGGGGTTTTCAAATATACCATGGTTGTCCAACTTCTGGTGGGGTGTATTTTATCGTTGATGGCAAACGTATTGGAAATATATCTTGTGGTGATTGGAATCCTGATTGTGGAACACTATATGAACAGGACTGGCCTGGGACCGCTAAATTTACCGACAAACTTAAGAAACTGCTTAATGATCTGGAGAAGAGCAACTGGAAACCAAATGAAAAGTAAATTGTTCTCTGTATGCAATACCTCGGTTCGGCAACCGTTGGTGCTTGCTTTTTGTCACGAAAATGTGAAAAAGTTAGGGGGTATTTGATAAAATAGGGGGAGTTGAAGAGAAAACTAAATCGTATAATTATTAAAATTGCAGAAATAAACTTATCAATAGTTTGTTGCATGAAATGGAGAAGTCTAATGAAGCTAAAAAAGAATAATCTTAAATTTTTAACTGTATCTATTATGGGGATTGCCGTAGTGCTGCTTATTGCTAGCTTAATCTACTTGTTACAGCATCGTGAACTAAATGTGTCTATTAATGACTTTGAGCAGGAAACAGTACCTTTACGTGACTACGGAGTAGTAGATGCTGGCTCCATTCAGGAAGAGCAAGGCAATCACTTTTTTCGATTACTATATTCCCAATCTAATACCAAGCATATTGTTGGAAGTACATCACCTCATTCTGGCTATCTTGTAGAAAGTTTGCCGGCCATACCAAAAACTGCTTCTGTTCTTACTTTTCGGTATCGCACAGATGGTATTTCCGATTTGAGACTAAGTCTTAATTTCAAACACCAGAGCCTTAGTTGGTTTCTTAAACTCACTCTAACAAACGATTGGGCTCAGATACAACTACCGATTTACAAGCAACTATCAAAACCTTTAATAGATGAGACTGTTGAATCACTCCATATTACTACTTTTGCAACTGTTCCAGAAACAAAGAATTCAACCTTTCTGGATCTGGATGATTTTTGTTTTCATACAGAAAAACTTCCTCAAAGTACTATTCAACGTGTTGAGACTAAGTTAACTGAAAAAGCAGAGGCTTTGGATGCTATAAGAAAATATGTTGTTATTACTAATCTTCATGTAACAGTTTCGACCTATCCGGAAGGGGAAAAAGTCCAGCTTAAGTACGATATAATGAACACTGGCAAGGATTCTATTCAGATTCCATTAAATAATAATGATTGCTCGCAACCCATGCGGTTACTGGGGATTATACAGGCATGGATAGAGCCTCTGGATGACTATGCCAAAACTACTGATTTTGGTCGTTCAGCAAAAAAAGGCAACAAATATGCTGCCGGAGGAAGCATTTTACCATTTCGTGATAAAGTCTTTAAAAGTGGACAGTTACTGCACAAAAACATGTCGATATCAAAAGAATTGAGTTCTGGTCGTTACAAGTACTATCTTGAATTCAAATCAATAGATAGCAGTGCTATAATTAACGAAGAGACTGTGCAATTCACTATTGTTCCTAAATAGATACAAATGTTAATTAAGTGGTGAATCTAAATAAATATGAATGAGAGTATTTATGACTATTTGAGGAAAAATGGGAGGATAAGCTGGTGAGTGATTTGAAAAATTAATAATAGGTGAAAAGATGGTTTCCTTATGACTCCTTATGTTGCCGGTGCCAGACCGGAACTAACTCCTGAAGTAGTTAAGAATACAGATGAAATCATTAACAGGAAAAAGGCAAAATTTAACGAAAAATGAAAAAGAAACTTTCCATAATCATAACATATAGTATTGGGCATTTCTATATTGATTTTGTCTGTGCGTATGTCTTTTCATTATTGTGGTTTAAACAATTGATATCACCAACTCTGCTTGGCGGACTTATTATCCTTTATAATGTCATTGCTTTTGGCTCCCAACCCATCTGGGGCTTTCTGATGGACTATTATAAAAAGTCTAAAGAAGGTGCTATTGTCGGATTGCTATTAACTACATTTGGGATTGCATTGTTCTTTGAACCTCTTTTAGCTACAATTGCCTTAAGTATTGGCAATGCAATCTATCATGCGGGAGGAGGAATTGTCGCATTGAATCTGGAACCGTCCAAAGCAAAGTATCCTGGAATATATGTTGCACCTGGAGCTTTAGGATTATTCTTTGGGGCTGTTTTGGGAAGATTTACTGTTGGTTTTAATTATGTTGTTATTGGAATAATTATAGTCTGCTGTGTTTTAGTTACCCTTATTTCAAAATTACCGAAAGCTAGAATTGAAAAATATAAAAATGTAAAAAATCATCTTGTTTCTGTAATTTTGTTATTACTCCTAGTTTCTGTCTGTATGCGAGCGTTAATAGGTTTTTCTCTATGTTTAGGTTGGAAATCTCTATTTTGTCTTGGGTTATTATTAACAACAGCAATAGCAGCGGGAAAATTCTTTGGTGGATTTCTAGCAGATAAATATGGTTTTATGAGAGTAGGGATTGCTGGATTATTAGTTGCAGCCCCTTTGCTTATATTTTTTCAAGCAATTCCCTGGGTTGTTTATATAGGTGTGTTCTGTTTTAACTTAGTTATGCCCATTACTTTGACGGCTGTTGCCGAAGCGTTACCAAATTATAAAGGATTTGCATTTGGTTTGACTACATTAGCTCTGATTGTAGGTTATATGTTATTTCTGATTTTGAAAAATAACGTTGTTGTTGGACAGGTATTTACTACGATAGTAATTTCAGTAAACCTTATAAGTTTATATTTTGGATTGAAAGATTATAACAAAATTAAGGTGTTGTCAAATTATATTGAATAATATAAATGTTTAAAAAACAAAGATGGAGGAAAAATGAAAAGTAAAAAATTATTAGTATTAATTGGTGCTTTTTGGGGAATGCTATGTCTTGTAAATGCAGATATTATAATTATAGGACCAACACCAGATGATATAGAAAGGTTGGTGGGTCAAATTGGTGTTGTATTGGGAATACTCATTGTATTTATAATCATGGCTGTAAGTCTTATTAGATGGATTATCAAGAAAAATAAGAGTGAGGAGTAACAATAGGTGAATATGCATAATTTAAAAAGCATGTTATATTTAGCATAGTTGTTTGGTTTGTAACTATGATGAAATTCTGATTATATGGTCTTTACAGAAAAAAGAAAAAAATGAATGTTTTAATATTGTTTTTTATCCCGCTTGTCCTTTCAATTCTTATTGAATTTGGTGTCTGGGGCTTGTTTTTTTACAAAAGCTTAAAATTTAAATATTTATGGCTTACGATTATCGCTGTGAACTTGTTAACAAACCCTATGGTTAATTGTATTTCTGTATTCTTCAATCCTAATAGAAGCTCAATGCTTTTTGAATTAAGTGCTGAAGTAATTGTTGTTCTAGTGGAAACAGTATGTTTCTTTTTGATTTATAAAAAGAAATTTAAGCTGTTACTCTTGTTTTCCTTTCTCGCAAATTTAATATCTTATTCAATTGGTCTGTTGCTGTTTAAACCACCATGGCTTTAAAATAAAGTCAAAAAAATGTATTATTAGATGTTGTCTGTAATATTAGTTGATATCCCATTGTTCCATCCACTTTAGCAGGTCTGTGTGAAATTGTTTCTGTGACGAAAGAATTAAAACATGATCCTCCTCTGGGTAGCATATGGAGTGGACGTGTATGTTATTTTTACGCATTTTATTAACGGCTGTGTTAACATAACTTGGTGGGATACGAGTGTCTCGTCCACCATGGACAATAAGAATCGGGCGTGTTCCTACAGCTGATATAAAATCTGTATCATCCGTATGTTTTAGAACAGGTGAGACAAAGACCAGTCCTGTGAATGTTTCTGGTAGAACTTTTGCCCATCGGGTAACACCAGTTCCGCCATTAGATAAACCAATGACTATGATTTGGTCGGGATTGCACATGGGTTCGTTGTAGATAACATTTGACAACCATTTAAGTGTATTTTCGGCGTCTTCTCCTTTCCATAGTCCGTTCCTAAAAGTGGGACAAATCACAATAAAATCATGTTCCTCCGCAAATCGAGACAATGTCCACATATAGGCTTTCATGTTGCCAAGCCATCCGTGAAGAAAGACAATTACAGGAAGCTGTTTGCCGGAAGTCTTCTCGGGAATATACAGATATGTATGTCGCCCTTTGGTGTTAGGTAATAGAAACATGTCTCGGTAGGCTTCTCCCATAACGGAGCCGATGGTGACAAAATCATCGGATTTACTGAGAGCTGTATATGTGTTGTTGAATGTTGTGGCAAAACGTCTACCTTGTTGCCGATCCATAAATGGATCTATCCATGGCAAGAGAAGTCCGCCAAGTTTAGTTTGGTCGGCTTCGTCTACAAGCCAAGCTGGTGAAAGGTGGGAAAAATGGTTGTTGTCTTCGTAGATCGAGGTCAACTGGCTGTCTGGTTGAACTTTACCAGAAGGGGCTGTCCAAATGGCTAAGACCCACAGTGTTCCTGCTATGGCAAATGTTATTAGAATTGTGGATAGGCGAGGCGACTGTCGTTGCTTGTATGATATGGTTTCCTTTTCGATTAGTATTGATATCATCAATATGGATAAGGCGAAGAGGCGAGTGTGAGTACAACTCCCCACAACAAGAAGAAGAATGGATAAGACAGAGATGAATGTGGTGCTCAACAGGATAAACAATATAATAAGCTGAGTTGGTAAGCTTCTTTTTCTTTTATGTTCTGTGTGTAGCTTTTTGTGCATTTTCATGATTGCTGATAGTCCTTGTAAGAATGTGCTCGTAAAGTGATATTTTGCAATATTTGCGTTTTAATAGTTATAATAATGAGCTTGTAATTACATAGGGCTTACTCTTGAATTTAATTTGCAAGTGCAACACCCGTTTCCTCATCAATAACTTCTTTTGGGGTTTTAAAATCTAGACATCTTCTAGGCCTATAATTTCAGACATCTTGATTCCGACACCTTTTCTAAACAGTCTATGATAGCCTAAAGTGCCTGTTTTTATTGATGTTTATAAAATATTTTAAATTTTTTCAAAAAAATAAGTGCGGAAAATGAAAGTGACCCCTATACTATAGTTTAAAGCAGTAAACAAATTAGCAAAGAAAGTCACATTAATGCAAACAATTTTACCATTTATTCCTGTAGGTGCAACAAAAATCAATAACATTTTAACAGTAATTCGTAATGGAGAGGAATGGACTTATTATTTAAGCCTATATCCTATATATAAACACCATGCTAATGATGATAAACATTTTCGATTGATTGCGGCACAGCTAATTGAATCTAAAACTTGTAAGCAATGCGAAATAATGAGAGCCTTCGGTGTAAGTCGTAGAAGACTGAATCGTGCTGAAACTCAACTTAAAGAGCGCGGTGTAGCATCATTTTTTAGCAAGCGTGCAGGACGTAAAGGCGGAACGGTTTTAACCCCAGATAAATTGCAGCAGGCACAAGAGTTGCTCTATGGTGGGGAGTCTCGTAGTGAGGTCTCATCTAGTCTGAACGTTAAACCAGATACTCTTCGCAAGGCAATTAATGATGGACGCCTTAAAGAGTTGAGTGTAGCAATATCTAAGCAGGGTTCTACTATGTCAGAAAGAAGTAGCAAGGATACCTTGGCTTCATTAGGTATGGGGACAGCATGTACAAGACCAGACGAACGCTTGGCAGCTGCATTTGGGTTAAGCGATGGAGCAGTACAGCGGTTCGAGAACTGTATAGATGTTCCATTCGGCGGGGTATTATGTGCTGTTCCAGCTTTGTTGGCAACAGGTTTTCTTGAAAAGATTGACAGGCTCGGAACGGTCAAAGGATATTATACAGCCACTCAGGTTATGGTGGTTCTTGCATTTATCTCTCTTTGCCGAATAAAAACAATAGAGCAGTTGCATGGATATTCGCCTGGAGAACTTGGTAATCTTATAGGTCTTGATCGCATACCAGAAGCACGTTGCCTGAGATATAAAACTGCAGAACTAGCAGGAGACACTAATGCTGAAGTTTTCTCATCGGAAATGTCTTCTCTTTGGCTTGAACAATATCCTCAATCTGCTGGTTTTCTTTATGTCGACGGTCACATAAAGCTTTATGGAGGAAAAACAGAGCTACCACGCAGGTTCGTCTCGAGAATGCGTTTATGCTTGCGTGGCATAAGCAACTACTGGGTTAACGATGCGATCGGTCAGCCCTTTTTCATGGTTGAAAAGCAAATTGATCACGGTATGCTTCAAGTACTGCGAGAAGATATTGTATCCCGCTTGCTTATTGATGTTCCCAATCAGCCCTCGCAAGAGGAGTTAAACTCTGATCCTTTACTGCATCGCTTTGTTATTGTTTTTGACAGAGAAGGATATAGTCCCGTATTTTTCAAGGAGATGTGGGAGGAGCATCGTATTGCCTGTATGACTTATCGCAAAAACACGTCCGACAAATGGCCAGAAGAAGATTTTATACAAGTCGATACACAAACTCCGAGAGGAGAATCTATTAGCATGAAACTTGCCGAACGTGATAGTATTATAGGCAAAGGAAAAGATGCCATAAAAGTAAAAGAAATCAGAAAACTAAGAGAAAGTGGGCATCAAACATCAATAGTCACCACGGCTTACACCCTTGATTCTGGTGTGATAGCACCAATGATGTTTGCCCGATGGTCTCAGGAAAACTTTTTTGCATATACCATGCATCACTTTGGTATAGATGTACTTAGATCATATGGCAAAGAATCTTTTCCTGAGACGGAAGAAGTCGTTAATCCTGATTGGAGAGAACTTGAACGTACACGAAGAAGTGCCACAACGAAACTCGTGCGTGCTCGAGCCTGTTTTCTGAATATGGATAATAGGGTAACAGCAGATCCAACCCATAAACAACATGAAAAATGGCAGATTAAGAAAGATGAGAAGCTTGAAGATATCAATATGCTAGAACAGGAGCTCGTAGCGATTAAATCCAATATAAAGAAAGTCCAAAAACATATTACATGGGGTGAACTACCAGAGCACCAAAAGTTCAATAAACTACCATCGTCGCAACGTATACTTATGAATACTGTTGGAATGATTGCTTACCGAGCAGAAACAATAATGGTAGATCTTTTGAGAACTAGAACCATTACAACCACCAATGTACGATCCATTTTACAAGATCTTTTTACTACTACTGCTGATTTTGTGACAGATCACGACAAAAAAGAACTGCACGTACGTCTACATGGTGCATCAACACCAGCAATAAACCAAGCTATTGCCAATCTCTTGAAAGAGATTAATCAAACTGAAACAGTTTTTCCAGGCACTGAACTTACAATGATTTTTGAATCACAAGCTCCAACTTTAAATCCTAAAACAGGGGACACTTAAACTTCCTAGCGATCAGGATATCTGAATTTAATTTATTTTGTACTCTTGTTTTCATTTTATGTGAATCCTTTCTATTGTTAATTTAACATAAGGATCCACTTATTTCCACATTAAATTCTGTCTTGATTTCCTAGACCATTATAATAGAAGGTGGTAGCCCTGAAGAAGCTCCAGCTGATATTACAGTTCCTGAATATACAGGCGAAAAGGTTGAAGTTAAAGAATCTGTTCCTGTAATCAAGATTGATGCAGATATGGGTGATGCCTCACAGGCAATACCTGATATGTTCAATGTTGAGTTCTGTGGCTCTTCGGAGGGAAAGAATTAAATAGTTAAGGTATATATATATTGTTTGTGATTGCTACGCCCGACAATTTTTGTCGGGCGTATTTTTTTTACACATATTATAGTATCGGTATAGCAAGGTTGTGCTAATCCAATCCATGTAATATAAAAATAACAAAAACAACAAAAATAAACCTTGTCTTTAAATACTATAAGGTGTATTATTTAAGATAAAATAAAAATTAATATGGGTTTATGTTTTAATTGATAAAAAGACAAAATAAAGGAGAAGGATGAGAAGTAGATTCTTGATGATGTTGGCAACAGTATTTCTTACAGCGAGTGTTATGTTTGCCGCTCCGTATAGCGGTGAAACAATGACTTTAAGACAGCCTGATGGTAGTTTGATTGATGTAAAAGGTTGGGGTGATGAATATTATATGCATATTGAATCTTTAGATGGTTATACATTAACATCTGATAATGGTTGGGCAACATATGCAAACATTAGTCCGAACAAAGAAGAGTTGATATCGACAGGTGTGCGGTATATGAATACTACTAGTGATATGACTAAATCAACAGCTGTTGGGTTAAATTTGCAAAAAAGTCTTAGGGTTACTAATGAAAAGATGATGCAAACAGCTAAGTCAAATCGTCAAAGACTTAATCCTGATTCCATAGATCTAAATCAACGCTTTGATTTTTATAACGCTCCTTTGTCTGGAGATGTAACGGGGCTAACTATACTTGTGGATTTTTCTGATGATGAGGCAACCATAACTCAATCGCAAATAAATGATTTTTTGAACTTAGAGGGGTATACAGGTTATGGAAATAATGGTTCTGTAAGGGATTATTACTATGATGTGTCAAGCGATAAATTAATTTATACTAATGGAGTTACTGCCTATTATAGAGCCAGCCAACCTAAATCGTATTATAATGATGCCAACATTGCACAAGGTATAAGAGTTAAAGAATTAATTAATGAAGCATTAAATCATTTTGATGATCAGGGACTTGACTTTTCTCAATTCTCTGTTGATTCCTCTGATAATTTGTTAGCATTAAATGTTTATTATGCAGGGGCGAGACCTTCTGTTTGGGCAACTGGTTTGTGGCCTCATCAGTCGGCTTTCATTGGTGATGGTTTCAGTGCTGATGGAGTGACTGTCAGGAACTATCAGATAACAGATATTAGTGCATCTTTATCTTTAAGAACATTTTGTCACGAGAATGGGCATATGATTTGTGGTTGGCCAGATCTTTATGATTATGATTATGATTCAGAAGGGGTAGGTAACTTTTGTATTATGAGTGGAGGGGGAGACAGCAAAAATCCAGTACCTCCATGTTCTTATCTGAGGGTCTTAAAAGAATGGGATGTCGTCGTTGATGTCACAGTTAATGGTGGTTCTTTTGTTGATAGCTCAAATTCATATAAGACATATTTGTTTAGAAATGAAGATAATTCATCGGAATATTTTCTTGTTGAATCTCGTTTACAAACAGGAAGAAATATATATCTTCCTGATGACGGTGTTGCTGTATGGCACATCGATGAAGATGGTGATAGGGATTCTCAACAAATGCTTCCGAATCAGCATTATGTTGTTTCTCTTGAACAGGCCGATGGTGAATTTGACTTAGAGTATAATAATAACACTGGAGATTCAGATGATTTGTATAATACTGATGATGTTTTTAATGATACGTCAACACCAGATGCAAAGTGGTGGAATGGGACTGCATCAGGTTTGATAGTAAAAGATATTACAATAGATGCTTCCTCAATTTCATTTTCGATAGGAGAAGCACAAGCTTCACCTTCATATATAAGTGCCAGTGATAACAGAACAGATGGAATTGCTGTAAGTTGGGCTTCAGTAAGTGGTGCAACCCATTATAGGATAGCTCGTTCGCTCAATGCCTCTGGATCTGGAGCAATCTTGGGTGCTTGGTATGCAGGCACTGCTTTCGTTGATACTGGTGCCACTTTAGGAGTAATTTATTATTACTGGGTACAGGCAGCGAATTCTAATACAGGTCGCGGAGCAAGCCCCTGGGAAGGTCCAAATCAAGGTTGTCGTGCATTATCTACTCCCTCATATATAAGAGCCAGTGATGGAACTCGTACCGATGGTATTGCTGTAAGTTGGACTTCGGTGAGAGGTGCAACCCATTATAGGATAGCTCGTTCAGTCAATGCCTCTGGATCTGGAGTAACCTTTGGTGGTTGGTATGCAGGCACTTCTTTCGTTGATACTACAGTCACGCCTGGAGTAACTTATTATTACTGGGTACAGGCAGCGAGTTCATCGTCTGGAACTGGTGCTAGCGATTGGCGTGGTTATAACAGTGGTTACAGAAAACTTTCTTCACCGTCTTATATAAATGCCAGTGATGGAACTGATTCGGATAAGATAGTAGTTAACTGGGGAGCGGTATCCGGAGCGACTCATTATAGAATTGCCCGATCCACCAATTCAAGTGGTTCAGGATATATATTAGGTTCGTGGACAAGTGTCCGTTCATTTAATGACACGAGTGCAAGCCCCGGAGTTACATATTACTATTGGGTGCAGGCAGCGAAGTCATCGTCTGGAGCTGGTGCTAGCGGTTGGCGTGGTTATAACAGTGGTTTCAGGAGAGGCTCATCTGCTGATCCATACGAACCTACATCTACTGCAACTCAGTTTAATCTTACGTCCTACAATGGACGTTGGTTGCACCAAATTAGGGGCAAAGCAAGTATAAGTGCATATGAGGATCTTGATATCTATAAAGTTTATGTCCCAGCAGGTCGGTATAATTTAACTCTGTTACTTGATGGTGATTATGGAGATCTGGATTTGTATCTTTCTGAATCTGTTAATGTTAATTGGCATAGTCTTTCTGCAGCGAGTTCTGGAAGTATTAGTCGTTCAGTATCTACCTCTTCTGATGAGGAAATAGACGTTGTTTTAACAGTGCATAGTGATCGTTGGCTCTATTTTGTAGTTGTACTTTATCGTTCAGAAACAAGTTATCCTATTCCTTACGATCTCGGATTTCTTTTCTCAACTGATGCTGTGTCAGAAGTTCTAAGCGGTGATGAAACACAGAAATGTACTATTGTGTCAAGTAAAGAACAGGACGTTCCATTAATAAAAAGTAAATAATATTATAAATCATTTCAGAGTATCTGTGGATGTGCAGAAAAAATAACATTTCGTTATAGTTGTTTGTTACTACTACGATGCCCGACAAGTATACCTGTCGGGCATCGTAGTTTTTTTTATACATATTATAGTTGCGGTATGGCAAGGTTTTAATTCTAATATTCATATAATGTGAATTGTTCTTTTTTGAATATAAGATAAGGATAGATTGTTTTTTAAGTGTTCAACTTGCGACGTGTTATTGGCTTAAACGTGATTTTTTTCAATATATATATTTTTCTTTTGTTATCGCTTTATTAATGATAAAATACATTTATATTGTTAAAATATAAATCACGCAAAATACAAAAATAGTAATTTACATATTGTATATTTCTTTAAGTGGTTGGTCGTGATTTCAATAAACATTTTAAAGCTGTTTTGTACGTATTAAGGATGTATTAGTTAGATGTCTTTGTAATATTAAAAAGGGAAAGTAAGTATGTATAGCAGAATGATAGTTCTTTTGTTGTTGGTCATTACTTTTATGTGTGGCTGTTCGTCCAGTTCAGTCTTCAAAAGTTATCCTGCACAGGTAAATCCCTCAATTCAGTTTGTGTCACAGGGTTTGACTGTGGATTATGGTAAAGCGTTTGGAGACAAGACAGAATGTAATGATGGAGTTCTTTATGCAATGGAAGAAGCTCGATTACAGCAGATACAGAATCTTGCATCGAATAGCCTTGCAAATTACATGATTGCAATAAACAAAATACAGGAGATGGATGATAAGGCTGTTGTAACAGTTTCGGGTGGTGGAGCTCAGGTTGCTGCTGTGACTGTCAATGACAACACTATTCCATATAATCCTCCTGGCTATGAACGTATTGTATTGCGCCAGCTTCAGTCTATGAATTATCTTGCAAAGGGGGATATTGAAGGAGCTTCTGTTGAAGTTCGAGCAGCTAATTATGCACATAGAAAAGCAAAAGAAGATCATGCAAAAGAAATTAACAAGGCTCAAAATGATATTGACGAGGTCAAGAGCGATACTGATGTTTCAAACTTTCAGGGTTCCTATGCAGATATGATTAGTGCGGTTGGCAATATTAAAAGTTCTTTTCTGAATGCATATACTTTTTATTATTCAGGTATTGTGTATGAATTGGCAGGAGGTTTTAATGATGCTTATATTGATTATAAACAAGCTTTGGAGATTGCTCCTGATAATGTTTACATTGCTCAAGATGTTTTGAGGTTGGCAAAGAGACTCGGCATGAGAGAAGATTACAAAAAGTTTAAGAATAGATATGGTAATATACAAGAAGAAACAGTTGTAAAAGGCAGTGGCACACTAATTGTTCTTTTTGAAGATGGCTTTGTTAAACAGAAGGAGTCAATTGATATTCCAATTCCATATTTTGGGGCATCTGTTATTGTTCCTGTTACATGTCCTATATATAGTGCAACTCGTAGAAATTCCCAGATCTTATCAATGAAGGTGTCTGGGCAGGTTATGAATTCTATGCCTATATGTTCTATGACGGATCTTGCTATTAAGTCATTACAAGAAGATTTGCCTGTCATTCTTTCAAGGGTTGTTATAAGAGCTTTTACAAAAGCCACTCTTTCAAAGCAGGCCTCTGACTCTCTTGGGGCATTTGGATCTTTGGCTGCTTCCATCTATAATATTGTCACTGAGAGTGCTGACCGTAGAAGTTGGTTAAGTTTACCTGACAATGTGCAGCTTATTAAAACAAAACTCGCATCAGGGGAGCATGAGTTAAAGTTTTCTGTTGGTACACAATTTGAAAATCATTCTGTGAATATTGCCTCAGGTAAGATTACGGTTGTTAGGGTTGTTAATACGGATGGCAAACTATATATATCAACATTGTGGTAGTCTTTAGATTTCTGGTTGATATTCATAAAAAATATATTTTCGACGGTCAACGACCGACGCTACAGTAAGGCGTAAGGGGTACAGAAGCTAAGTTGTAGCGGCGATGGTTCATCGCCGAACACTATAAGGTTTCAACCAGAAAAACAAGGTGGTAAGTAGGACAAAGTTATTAGGGTTTGACATTCAACAAGTTTTACGTTAAATTAGTTAATGTATATTAAAACAATTATACTAAAGGAGTATATTATGAAGTTATGGTTAGCGATGACCGCAGTCTTATTGCAGGTCTCAGTGGTGTTGGCTGGCACGAATCAAGTAAGTGCAGCCATTTATGTTAAGAATAACCTTGGTGCAGAGTATACACAAGAGACGGAAGCCTTAAAAAGTATGCTTGTAGCTAGAATGACTAGTGAAGGATTTAACATTATAGACAAAGAAGATGTAGTAAGGTCTGTAAATGATTATGAGAAAAATTCAAAATTATCTCATGCTGATAAGAAATTGCTAAATCAGTATGTTGATTTTCAGTCAAATATTTCAGGTCATGAAGTGCAGAAACATGCAATATTTAAAGATATTAAGAGAAATGACAAGGACACTTATGATTTGCTAGATGATACATCTATTTTGCGTTTGAGCCAAATGATGAATTGTGACTATTTTATCGGTGCCACATTGACGTCTTTTAATAAGAATAAGAGAAACTTTAAAGGTTATGGTGTAGAACAGCAGATTACTGAGTATGTTTTACGCGTATCACTTAAGATTGCTGATGCTGTCAATGATGGCGGATCTGTTTGTGGAGATACTGTTGTTGTAAAAAGAAAGTTTGGTGAAAGTGAAAATCTACAAGTTGAGTATGGTGATGTTCTTAATGAATTGATTGATGATGCAAGTGTGAAAATCACACAAAATATATCTTCTCGTGTAGCAAAACTAACAAAACCTGTGGCGGAGAGTGATAGCGCTGAGTTTTCAGTTGTCAGTGATGTGCAGGGTGCGGTTGTTGAGCTTGATGGAGCTGTTATTGGTTCTACACCTGGTAAGTTTAAGGTAAGGCCTGGATTGCATAAGATTAGAGTTAGTAAACTAAGATATTTAACATGGGTAAGAACAATAAATATATATCCTGGACAGACTTTGAATGTTGCCATGGAAAAATCAGATATAGGGCTTGATGCTGACAGCAAAGAACAAGATATTGCGTTAGATAAAACGGAACGACTATCGGATGTTGAAAATAAAGAAAAACTTACAGATACAGCAGTATATGTTGGGAAAAAAGATGCTGATAGCCGTGAGAAAATTGCAGAGGGTGTTAAGGAGAGAGAGTCAAATAGTTACAATAAAATTGAGGGTGCACCACCTAAGACAATGTATATTGATGGTAACAATGGCTCTGATGTGATAAATAATATAAATGTTATAGATAAATAGGGGAAAATAATGCAAAAAAAGATATTATTATTTAGTTTTGTTTGTGCATCAATGATGTTTGCACAAGGAGTTTCAAAAGGCAAAAAAGATTCAATGTATGTGGCGGATGTAACCGTTCCTTCATCGTTAGAAACTTCAACAAAAGGTAATGGAACTAACTTGGAGTTGAAAAGATTAAGTGATAGTTTCAGGTCTCAGCTTGAGGTTTCAATTAGTTCAACTCGTGTGTTTCAAACTGTAGAACGAGAAAGAATGAAAAATTTACAGACGGAACAAATGTTCAATGCTTCTGGTGCAACCAGTGGGGATGATGTCAGGCAGTTTGACATGAAAGGTGCTCAATATCAGCTCTTCCCAAAGATTACTGCATTTGAGTTGAAAAAGAGTGTATCTTCATATGGGGCTCTAAATAGACAGTCTAGTTCTGTTCTTCTGAGTGCTACTGTACAGACTAAAATTACTGATACTTCAACAGGTGTAACTTTACCAGATATAATTTCTGTTACTAAAACTGTTAAACAGAATGAGGATATGGCAAAAGCTGGAACACCAATAACTGTTGATATGTTAGTTGATAAACTCTCAAAAGAATTGGCTGATTCAGCATCGTGGGGTCTGGTTAATTTTCTAAAGCCACCAAAAGTATTGTCGATGTCAACAGGATTGGCGATGGTTAATAGAGGCGAAGCTGCTGGTTTACAAAAAGGGCTGAATGTCAAAATTTATGCTGTTGAAGAGATTGAAGATGATGGTGAAGTGTATATGAATGAATTTGAAGTTGGCAGTGGTCAGATTGTTCGCTCTAACGCAAAACAGTCATATGTAAAAATTATGGGAGAAAATCTAGGAGTTGCAAAGGGATGCATTGTAAAAGTTGTTGATGAACCTAAAGCTCAAACAGCTCAACCCACTGGTAGAGCTGAACAAAATTTTGGTACACAACCTTCTAACCAGAAACAACAGCTTACACCTGGGTCAAGTGACAAACCCTGGTAATGCTTGTTAATAGTTTAAAGTTATAATTATAAAGAATGGAGATATCATAATGAAATATATTATAGTAATGTTTGTTTTTGTCATTGCTTTTGGGTGTAGTTCTACACCTAGAATGGATCTTAGTCAAGTGCAAGGTAATGCAGATGATGCAAATGTTGTTTACAACAGTTCAACTGTAAAAAAGAAGTTGAGCATAGAGAGTGTAAATACTCAGGTGACTGTTAATGGACTGTTTCAAGTTCAAGCAGTGGTGCGGTCAAAGTATAAAGATTCTCAAAATATTCAATATAAGTATGAATGGCTTAATGATGATGGAATTCAACTTGCTTCATCACCATGGAAACCTATTGTTGTATATGGATCTGCTGTGGCACAGTTGTCTGGTGTCTCGCCATCCTCTGCTGCAAAAAATTATCGCCTCTTAATTGCTGAAAAATAAATATAAAAAGGGTTTTCTGTTTAATGTGAGATTATGTAAGATCTTGTTTTAAAGTATTTTAGCCTTTAGTAGGCTAAGGGTAATGTGCTGCAAAGCAAGAGGTTGCATGATATCGCATTAAAAATTCATAAGATGTATTAATGTTGTATTACATCAGTAAGCTTTTTAGACAAAATTTACTAAAAGCCTTGCACTTTTAGCATATGAAACATGCTATAGTGTATTGTCAATGGCAGATTATGATTTGAACAGGAAACCCTAAACAAATACGAAAGGTACAAATAATGAAAAAAATAAGTATATTGGCTCCGTTAGCTCTTGTTGCGGTAATGATGGTTGGTTGTGGTACAACAATTCAATACGATGACCCTGGATCTTCTAGAAATCTTAGCACAGATTTTGGTGCATCTGATTTGCAGCAAGTTGCTGCTGCTATGGTTGATTCCATGCTGGTGTTTCCTCCTATAGCACAAATTACCGCTGTAAGAAGGCCTGTTGTAACTGTGAATCCTGTTAAGAATAAGACTTCTCAACACATTGACACAGAGTCTATAACTGATTCGATCAGAACAAAATTAATTCGTTCTGGAAAGTTTCGTTTTATTGATAGAACAACAGATGCTGCAGCTGTTAATGAATTGAAGATTCAAAATGATAGTGGTTTAGTTGATCCATCAACAGCTCAAGAGATTGGAAAGCAAATTGGTGCAGAATATCTTTTGACAGCAAACCTTTCTGAAATAAAACAATCTGCTGGACGTCAAACAGATGTTTATTATAAGTTTACTATGTCTCTAAAAAGTCTTAAGACTGGTATTCTTGAATGGTCTGACGAAAAGGAACTTAGAAAGCTAAAAACAAAGAGCAGACTAGGTCTTTAATACTTGTGCGAGAGTTTATGTTTGAGATACAAACATAAACTCTTGTAGTTAACTCAATTTGAAAGGTTATATTATGAAGAATATTAGAATTTGTGTAATTATGGTTGTTATGATTGTATCACTTGTATCTGCAAAAAATGTACTTAATGATACAACACCGTTAATCGAAGATACTAATGGTAGTGTTGGAAATTATGTTATACCATTGCAATTGTCGCTGTTTGCTCCTGTTCAGATGATCTCATCAGGTAAAGATATAACTGGTCTTAAACTGAATATCATTTATGGTTATAACTATGGTATCAATGGTATTGATATTGGTATCGCATCTAAAGCAAAAAATACAATTGCTTTGCAATGTAACTTGATTAGTATTGTTGAGGAAACAGGTCAAGGCCTACAACTTGGTTTGATCAATCTTGCAGAGGATTACAGTGGTGCTCAGGTAGGGTTGTTTAACCTTTGTGACTCTCAGCTTAGTGGTTGCCAATTGGGTGTTTTTAACTATGCACCAATATGTACAGGTATGCAGTTTGGTTTGATTAATAGTTGTTCTTCAATGAGGGGCATGCAATTTGGACTGGTTAATATAATTCAGGAGAGTAACGTTCCTTTTATGCCTATATTAAACATGAGTTTCTAAACAAGCTTTTATTTGTAAAGAAAGAACTAGGAAAGCCTACCAATATTAGGGTTGTTTTATGTATAGATATGCAGGTAGGATGAGTATGAGGAAGATGGCGGTACTGACGATATAGACTGAATAAATAGGTATGTGTTTTGTTTAAGGTTTTAAATTTCCGCTATATTATTTACTAATAATAATTTATGTATATATGTTTTTTTTGCTTTTGTTGGCGCTTTTTTAATGATAAACTTTTTCATATTGTTTTAGGCAATACTTTTTAAAATATATAAATCTATAAATAAACAAGATTTACAATAAAAAATAATAGCACTTTATGTGCAAAAATAAGGAGTGATAATGAAGAAAAGAAAATATTTAATAATGGCCATATCTGTGATGGTATTATTTGTAACTTCAATAAATATGTTTGCCATGTTTGGAGATGCAAAGACGAAAACTAAGTCTGCTAATGCAGAGATGAACCTAGGAGAGTATAAGGGTGTTAAGCATGCCGTTGCGGTTAAAGATTTTGATATTGGTAGTTGGTGGCATCGTGGGAGTGAGTGGAATATTTCCCATGATATGTCACTAATGCTTGAGTCAGCATTATATGACTCTGGTCGATTTGTTGTTGTAGATCGTGACAATGAAACATATAGATATTGGTATGCGACAAAGAATAAGGGTGTAACTACAGAGCAGGATTTAGCTGCTAGTGGACGTACTGCACCTGCATCAAAAGTTGCACAAAAAGGGAAAATGAGACCTGCTCGTTATTTGGCACAAGGAGATATAACAGAGCTTACAGAGAATCAGTCTGGAGCTGATGGCGGTATTGGATTTAAGGGGGTTCGTCTTGGTGGAGGCAAATCTGATGCCCAGATAACAATTATTGTTAAACTGATAGATACGACAACTGGTGAGATTGTTGCAAAAGAACGTATTATTGGTAAAGCAGGTAATACTTCTGCAAAAGTTGGGCTTTCATTTCATGGTTTAAATACAAAAGCTGGTGGTCATAAAAAAACACCTCTTGCTCAGGCTGCGCAAGACTGCATAAATCAAGCTGTAGTATTTATGGTTAAGGCAATGAAAGAACTTCCTAGGGAAGGTTCTGTTATAAAAGCAACAAGTAAAGGTGTTATTATTAATCGTGGCTCAACATATGGGGTAGAGATTGGTCAAGAACTCATCATGCAAGAAGAAGGTGAAGAGTTGATGGATCCTGGTACTGGCGAGATTCTAGGTATGGAAGAAGGCGATGTAATAGGTAAGTTAAAGGTTAAAACAGTTAAAGAAAAATATTCTTATTGTAGTGTTGTTGACGGAGAAGCTTCACCTCAACCAAGTACTGTTGTGATCTTTGTTGATCAGAAGAAGTAACATTTGCCTTGGGGTAATAAGAATATAACTACCTGTAAAGCATTTTAGACTGTTGCCTTATTAATACTTTTACGAGAGTTTATGTTTGATATACGAACAGGAACCTTTGTTCATCAATATTGATGTGTGGTAAGTGATCTGAAAAAAACAAGATAAATCGCAACAATGGCTTGCCTAATATTTTGTTGTTCATACTTAGGGCATCCTGTTTAATTCATAACTAATGTATTAGTAACTATGGCTGCTCTGTCACGGTTTCCGTGGGTGATGTCTTTTTGTTCGACCCCTCCAGGGTCGTATTGCGTTGTTATGACTACCCCCGCATTGCATACGGGGCTACTAAAGTTTGACTACTCCGTAGTCTTGGAACTGCGACTCGAGCTCGCAAGAGAGGCTTCAGCCACTTATAATAAACTTAATAGGCTGAAGCAATGAGCAAAGCGAATGGCCTACCTGTTCAATGTTAATAGCCATGTATGAAATGCATGGTTAAATAAATCATTATTAATGTACAACTGCAACGCAGTTGAATAAAAAAATTTGGGTTCACCCACGGAAACCGTGACAGAGCCGTAACTATTAATACTTTATTTTTGATACTAAAATGCAAGGGTTTTAGCACATTTAAGCCAACAAGTTTGCAGATGAACTTTAATATAAAGTTCATACAATTTATGACTTTGTAATGCGATATCACGCATCTTATAGGCCATTTCGCTACGCTACATTGCTCTTGCAATTTTATTTTTAGTTACAAAAGCCTCTCTACGACTTCGTCTTGAGGGTCACTGCAACGGGTTACCTTTAGAGAACTAAAGGTTAACACGTCTTAGTACAAAAATATACGAAATCTCACATTAAACAGGAAGCCCTACTTAACTCCATGGATGGTGTTCTAGGGTATTTGAGGCCTTCCTCTAATATCAAAAGTCGTTATTAGCAAATAATGCAATTTTTTATTGGGGTTGGTCATATTATCTTATGTTCTATAGCTACATGTTTCTTATGGATAAGATTCAAAAAGAAGTTTTATAGATGAAAAAGCGGTATAAAATTTTAATATTTGTTGTTGTGTTATGGCCCATTTTCTTTATGGTTTTACAAGTATTCGGAATAAAATATGCAAAATTTATTTTGAATAGAGATGTTTTTCCATTAGTTAACAAAGAAATTGGAGTCAAAATTTCAATTGATGATCTTGGGATAAGTTTGGCAAGAGGTTATATTTTTATAGAGGGGTTGTCGGTTGCAAATCCAGACGGATATGATGGTGATTTGCTGACAATAAAAAAGGTTGAGGCTAACATAAAGTTGACAGCCTTATTGAGAAAAGAAGTATACCTTAGTCAATTACGTTTTGATGATGTAAACCTCAATATAATATCAAAACAACTAGAAGATGTAAATATTGTTGATGTGTCTGAGAAGTTGAATGAATGGACCACTAAACTTGAGAAAGAGAAAACTCATACAGGTGTGGGATCATCTGAAGAACTGGAATACGATGCACCTCAAGAATTCCTTAAATTCACCTTAGAAGATTTATATTTAGATATTGTGCTATCATTTAGCCATAAAGCATCACAACCAACCAATAATTATGATTTCATCTTAAATCTGTTTTATGAGGCCGATAATATCACTAATGTTAATAAGAAAAATTGTCCTCTGGGTCGTTTTAAGATTACAGGAGATTCTCCTTCTGTGGACAACAATATTTCAGTTGATATAGATGGAATCATATATTCTCTAATAAATATTGCAAAACCATCGTTTGAAAGTAATATAAACATTATGAATGTAGACTTGACTGGTACAGATGATTTAACTGAACAGTTAGGTATAAGTACCGACAATTTAGGCATTAAAGGTTTTCTGCTATGTGAGCATGGTACTTATGTTCAACCAGATTCCTATTTAGACTTGTTATTTAACAACCCAATACTTATAGGGAAGTTAAAAGGCTGTTTTGGACATTCATTAGAGCTTCCTGAAGAATTACCGATTAATGTTCTTGTAAGAGGAAGTTTTGGAGAACCCAAAATCAATCTTGCATATGTGATTCAAAAGGTTGTTTCAAAAGTAGCAAAGACTACATTGAAGAAGAAATATTTTCCTACTTTAAAGAAGTTTTTTTCAAGTTTTAAAGTTAAACCTGCAAACCCTAAGGAAAAGAACAAAGAGTAAACAAGGCTTCCTGTGTATTGATGAAGACAGTACTAAAACATGAAGTTTACATCCATACGGAATAGTTGAATTTAAAGAATTTTGGTTCATCCACGGAAACCGTGACAGAACCTTAATTATTAATTACCTTAGTTTTACGGTTGAGCGGATGAACATGCATTTCGATCCATAAAATCAGTGAATGGCTTTTGTTTTTTTACCTTTTTGGGTGATGATTAAAAAAAAATTATATAATTCCGATCGCAGATCGGACACTACATTACTTGCAAATAACGTTGTTTGGAAAAAATGTAGAGTCGGTTCTGTGAACCGAGAAAAAAAATAGCCCCAAACCGTAAAATCAAGGATTAATTAAATCTGCTTTTTTGTGTGCTTGCTTTTTTTGCGGTTTTATACTAGTATTGTGGTATTTAAATTTATCGGGAAAATAGTTATGAATGATAGGGTAATATACGCAGGGACGTTTGATCCGTTAACTTTGGGACATTATGATTTAATTGAACGTTCGGTTGAAATTTTTGGTCATGTTATTCTGGCGGTTGCCAAGAGTACACCTAAGAACTGTATGTTTTCTATTGAGGAACGTGTTGAAATGGCTAAACTCGCCACAGAGAGCTTGGGTAATGTGGAAGTTGATGTTCTTGATGGTATGCTTGTTGATTATGCCGTGAAGAAGGGGGTCAGGCTTTTAATTCGTGGGTTAAGGGCTTATTCTGACTTTGAATATGAGTTTCAGATGGCGTTGACTAATCGAAAATTGAAGCCTCAAATTGAGACTATGTTTATGATGCCGAAAGAAATCCATAGTTATGTTAGTTCGAGTATTGTCAGGGAAATTGCGCAGGCGGGGGGCGATACAAGTGAGTTTGTGCCGGATGTTGTGCAGAAAATGATTGATTCAAAAAAAACAGCAAATAAGATTTAAACTATTAACCACCCGTTCGCTATAACGAAGATAATTTTCGCACGAAGGCACGAAGAGCATAGGGCGGACGAGCCGCAACCAAAAGAATTTGTCCGCAGATTACGCAGATTAACGCAGATTAAAAAAAATAAAGAAAAAAAGAGAAGAAGTTTTTCGCACGAAGGCACAAAGAGCACGAAGAAGAAAAAACAAGAAGATTTAGACACAAAAAATATCAATGATCGTTGCTGATTTGAGGCATATTGGGAGCGAGAACGTCCTCGTTCTCATGAAAAGTTGGCAGGTATAAAATTGATTTGTAAGTTATTGACAAATATATTGTTAGAAATATTTAAAATAATAATCGATCATAAAAAACAAGAAAATGAAGGGTTGTAGTACAAAGAATACAATAAAAATTAAAAAGGTGGGGTTGATATTTATACCTTTCAATAATATTAAACACAAAAGTATTTTATATGGTTTGAAGAGCAAGAAAGTGTCGTATGACAGAAGAAGAAATAGGAAAAATAATTGTTGATTGTGCTGTTAAGTTACATATGGATCTTGGTCCTGGGTTGTTTGAACATGTTTATGAAGTGTTGTTAACGGATATGCTTAGAAGCAGAGGTCTTAAGGCTGAGCGTCAAGTCCCTATTCATATACAACATATGGGGAAAGTTTTTGATGAAGGCTTTGCAGCAGATATACTTGTTGAAGATAAGGTAATTGTTGAGTTAAAATCTGTTGAAAAAAACTCTCCGGTTCACAAAAAGCAGCTAATAACATATTTGAAATTATCGAAGATGAAACTTGGATATGTTTTAAACTTTGGGCAAGTGTTTATGAAAGACGGCATATCTCGTCTGCTAAATGGGTGTATTGAATAGTATCTTCTTTGTGCTCTTCGTGCCTTCGTGCGAGAATATTGAAATGAATAATAAAATTTATTGGATGGGAAAGATGATTATATATTTGGATAAGTTGCCGGCGTTTGGCAGCACGAAATTTGAGGGTGAAATTCCTCCAGAGAAGCTTGATTTGGCCGACGATAAGGATATTGAGTTGCTTTCTGGACTAAAATATGACTTAAAGGTTCAAAAATTTGAAACTGAGCTGCTTGTTATGGGCAAAATCTCGTTAGATGTTGCAACGCAATGTGTTAGGTGTAATTGTAAATTTGAAAAAACTATTGAAATACCTAAATTTTGCAAATCTTATGAAAGAAAAGAGATAAAAAATGAAGAACTTAACTTGACCTTTGAGCTTAGAGAAGATATCATACTTGCCTTTTCTTTGTACCCTCTCTGTTCTGAGGATTGCAAAGGAGTATGCACAATTTGTGGAAAAGATTTAAATAAATACGAATGTAATTGCTCACATCAGCCTGAAAACAGATGGAGTGAGTTAGATAACTTAGATATAAAGTAAAGGAGTCATGATATGGCAGTACCAAAGAGAAAATCATCTAAATCGGTGGTTCGTACTCGTAAGAGAACAATTAAGGCTAAAGTTACAGGAACAGCAGCATGTCCTGAGTGTGGTGCTTTCAAAGAACTACATAGAGCATGTAAGGCTTGTGGTTACTATAAAGGTAAGCAAGTTATTAATGTTGAGGCTGTTTAACTAAAAAAATAATAAGGTTATTGTTTTGAAGCTGTTAAGTTTTGAAATGACCAGAATTCTTCTTTCTATAAATATAAAGAAATTTTGGCGTCTTTATTATTTTTTTTTGTAAAAAATTAGTGTGTTTTAGTTTTTTTGTAAAAACAATTTGACAAAATATGACATTTTGTCATAATAGACTTACGTATAAAAAATAACTTATGGAAAACAAATGAAGATAGCTCTTGATGCAATGGGGGGAGATTTTGCTCCTAAAGAGATAGTTATTGGTGCTGTTAAGGCAGCAGAAACACTACCGTCTGTTAGCAAAATAATTTTGGTTGGTGATGAGGCTGCAATTAAGCAGGAACTATCACATATACATTCCAAGGCTTTAAGTAAATTAGAGATTTTTCACGCCTCTGAAGTTATTGGAATGGAAGAGGCTCCCGCAAAAGCCGTTCGTTCCAAAAAAGATTCTTCAATCAGCCGAGCTGTTGAGTTAGTAAAACAAGGCGAAGCTGATGCTGTTTTGTCCGCCGGTAATACTGGAGCTGCAATGGTTGCCTCCACTCTCAAGCTTAGAACTCTTAAAGGAATAGAGCGTCCTGCAATTGCTACGGCTTTTCCTACTTTGAAAGATCCGATGGTTTTGATTGATGCTGGAGCTAACATGGATTGTTCGGCAAAGCAGCTTTTCCAATTTGCTATTATGGGTGCACAATATTCGAAACTTATTCTTGGTAAGAAAAACCCTGTTGTGGGCTTGTTGAGTATTGGTGGAGAGGACTCTAAAGGTAATGAGATTACCAAAGAGGCATTTTCTATGCTCTCTAATTCTAATTTAAATTTCAAGGGTAATGTTGAGGGGCATGATTTATTTCATGGCGACATTGATGTAATTACATGTGATGGTTTTGTTGGAAATGTTGTTTTGAAGACTTGTGAGAGTACTGCGAAGGCTGTAACTGACTGGATTAAGCTTGAAACCAAGAAGTCACCATTTAGAATTATGGGGGCCTTGATGATGCGTGGAGCATTTAGAGCTGTAAAAAAACAGGTTGACCCGGAAATTCATGGTGGAGCACCATTACTTGGAGTGAATGGAATCTCTATTGTCACTCATGGCTCGACATCTAGTTGCGGAATTGTTAATTCAATAAAAGTGGCATCCGAGTCAATTCACAGTCATTTAAATGAGGCAATTGAAAAAGAAATTGCTATTAATAAACTATAAGGAAGAATAGATGAATGTTGCAATAAAAGGTCTAGGAACTTACCTACCTGAGAAAATTTTAACAAACCATGATTTAGAGAAGATGGTTGACACTTCTGATGAGTGGATTACTACACGAACAGGTATTAAAGAACGTCATATTGCTGCTGAAGATGAGAGTGCTTCAGACATGGGTGCTGCTGCTGCTGAAATTGCTATGCAAAAGGCTGGCGTTAAGGCTGAGGATATAGATATGATTGTGGTTGGAACAATTACTCCTGATCAATGGTTACCTTCAACTGCATGTTTTGTTCAAGAAAAAATTGGAGCTTCCAATGCATTTGCTTTTGATGTACAGTCAGCATGCAGTGGTTTTATATACTGCACGTCTATTGCTGAACAATATATTAAGGCTGGAACAGTAAAGACAGCGCTTGTTATTAACACCGAGAAGCTTAGTTCTATAACTAATTGGGAAGACAGGGAAACCTGTGTGTTATTTGGTGATGGAGCAAGTGCAGTTGTTCTTCAGAAGGCTGAAGACGGTGAAAAAGGAATTATGTCATCTATTCTTAAATCAGACGGAGCTTATACGCACCTTCTTGAAGTGAGGAATGGTGGCAGTAACACACCTTTGACAGCGGATAATATTGAACTGATGATGCATAAGATAACAATGTCTGGCAGAGAAGTTTTTAAATTGGCTGTTTCTAGAATGACATCTGTTGGTAAGGAAGCTTTAGAGAAAGCTGGTGTTGAACTTGATGACATAAAGTATGTAATTCCTCATCAGGCAAATATGCGCATTATTTCCTCAATTGCATCAAGATTAAAGTTAGATGTAGAAAAAGATTTATATAATAATTTACCGTTGGTCGGTAACACATCGGGTGTGTCAATTCCTCTTGCTTTGGCAGATGGAATGGCAAAGGGACACATCAAAAAAGGTGACAAGCTTCTTTTTGTTGCATTTGGAGGTGGTTTGACTTGGGGCGGAATGGTTGTCGAAGTATAACATAAAGAGGAGTAAATATTATGTCAAAAAAAGCATTTTTATTTTCAGGGCAAGGATCCCAGTTTGTGGGTATGGGAAAAGATTTATATGATGCATACCCTGCTTGTGCAGCACTGTTTGATAAAGCAGACGAAATTCTTGGATATAGTATTTCAGACATCTGCTTTAATGGACCAGCAGAGGAATTAACAAAGACTAATAATTGCCAACCAGGCATTTTTGTTATGAGTGCTGTCTGCTATGAAGCACTAAAGAACAAAAGTGATTTGCAGATTGATGCGCTTGCCGGCTTAAGCTTGGGAGAATGGTCTGCTCTTTATGTTGCAGGTGTTCTCTCGTTTGAAGATACTTTGAAAATTTTAGAAGCTAGAGGTCGCTTCATGCAGGAAGCATGTGATGCTACAGAAGGCTCAATGGTGAGCGTTATGGGCACTTTAACTGCAGAACAGATTCAAGCAGTTGCAGATGAAGCAGGTGTTGATGTTTCAAACCTTAATTCTGCACAGCAGACAGTTCTTTCTGGTACAGTACCTGGAATTGAAAAGGCTGCTGAACTTGCAAAAGCGGCTGGAGCCAAAAGAGCTATTATTTTAAAAGTGGCAGGGGCATATCATTCCAGACTTATGAATAGTGCTGCAGCTAAGCTTGAAGCAGCAATTGCTGATATTGAATTTGCAGAGCCTAAAATTCCGGTTTATTCAAATACGACAGGTAAGTTGCATACAACACCAACTGAAATTAAGGCATCAATGATTGCTCAGGTGAATAAAACTGTTCGCTGGGTTGATTGTGTAAACGGTTTAGTTGAAGATGGAGTTACATCTATTTTGGAACTTGGCCCTGGAAGAGTATTGTCAGGTCTAGTTAAGAAAATTGATGCATCTTTAGATGTCGATAATATTCAAGATATTAAATCTCTTGAAATATACTTAGAAAAATAGTATTATTTAACAATTATTAGTTAAGGAAAAATTAATGACTGATTTGAAAGATAAAGTAGCTGTTGTTACAGGTGCTGCAAGAGGAATTGGACAAGCAATTGCTGTTAAACTTGCATCATGTGGTGCAAATATTGTTTTGTGTGACTTGAAAGAGGAATGGTTGGAAGAGACAGTTGCTCTTGTAAAAGAACAAGGTGTTGATGTTTTCACATACTCTGTTAATGTTACAGAAGGAGAAGCGGTAAAAGCTGTTGTGACTGATGTTGCAAAGACTTGTGGTAAAATTGATATTTTAGTTAATAATGCTGGCATTACAAAGGACACATTGTTGTCTCGAATGTCAGAAGAAGACTGGGATGCTGTTTTGAATGTAAATCTAAAAGGAACTTTCTTGTTTACTAAAGCAGTATCAAGACCTATGATGAAACAGCGTTCTGGGGCAATAGTTAATATTGCTTCTATAATTGGACTTATTGGTAATGCAGGACAAGCAAACTATGCAGCCTCTAAAGGTGGTGTGATTGCTTTGACAAAATCTGTTGCTAAGGAATTAGCATCCAGAAATGTTAGAGCAAACGCAGTCGCTCCGGGATTTATTGATACCGCGATGACTAAAGACTTACCTGAAGAAGTTAAAGTAAAAATGCTTTCTGCAATTCCTATGAAAAAACTTGGTCAACCTGAAGATATTGCTAACGTAGTTGCATTTCTAGCAGGTAGTGACTCATCATACATGACCGGACAGGTTCTTACTGTCAGTGGTGGCATGGTGATGTAATTAAAAAAACAAATTAAGGAGTAATAAAATGGCTCTTGAAGATAAAATTAAAGAAATAATTGTTGAGCAGCTTGAAGTTAATGCTGAACAAGTAACTCCAGAAGCTTCCCTAATCGAAGATTTGGGTGCTGATTCTCTGGATACCGTTGAACTAGTAATGGCTTTTGAAGAAGAATTCGGCGCTGAAATCCCAGATGAAGATGCTGAAAAATTATCAACAGTTGGTGGCATTATCGAATACCTAAAAGGTAAAGGTCTTGACGCTTAATTTTGAGAAGTAGAAAAAAGCAGGGGCTCTCCTTGGAGGCCCCTTTTATTCCATTAAACTATTTTATTAAAAACATAGAACTTCCTAATTAATTAATAAATAGATAAAAAAGAATTTAATATGAAAAGAGTAGTAATAACAGGTGTTGGAGTTGTTTCTCCACTAGGTTCAGAAAAAGATATTTTCTGGAATAACTTGATTGAGGGTAAATCAGGTATCACTAAAATTTCAAAATTTGATGCTTCAGCATTTACAGCACAAATTGGGGGAGAAGTTAAAGGTTTGGATATTGAAAAATATATTCCAAGTCGAAAAGAGCGTCGTCGTATGGATAATTTCTGCCAGTATGCAATTGCTGCTTCAAAAATGGCTGCAGAAGATTCGGAAATTGACTTTGAGGCAGAAGACCCAACAATGATGGGCGCTGTAATTGGTTCTGGAATTGGTGGAATTCAATTACTGCAAGATCAAGATCGACTTATTGCTGAAAGAGGTCCAAGTAGAGCTTCACCTTTTTTGATTCCAATGATGATTTCTAATATTGTTCCAGGTATGGTAGCAATTGAGTATAATTTGCAGGGACCAAACTTTTCAATTGTTACAGCATGCGCAACATCTGCTCATTCAATTGGAGATGCATATAGAATTATTGAACGTGGTGAAAGTAATGTTATGTTTGCTGGTGGTTCAGAAGCATCAATTGCAGAACTTGGTTTGGCTGGTTTCTGTTCAATGAGAGCTTTGAGTACTCGTAATGACAGTCCTGAAACAGCAAGTCGTCCTTTTGACCGTGATCGAGATGGTTTTATTATGGCTGAAGGTGCTGCCATTGTTATACTTGAAGAGTACGAACATGCAAAAGCTCGTGGAGCAGACATTTATTGTGAAATTACTGGTTTTGGTATGACATGTGATGCTCATCACATTACTGCACCAATGGAATCTGGAGATGGCTGTCGCAGAGCAATGCTTAAGGCAATGTCTGACTCAAGCTTTAATCCAGAAGATATTGATTATATCAATGCCCACGGAACAAGTACACCTCTTAATGATAAGACAGAGACGGCTGGTATTAAGGGTGCAATGGGAGATGCAGCATATAAAACAGCTGTAAGTTCAACAAAATCAATGACAGGTCATCTTTTAGGTGCTGCTGCTGGTTTGGAATCAATTGTATGTTGTCTTGCAATCAAGAATGGAATTGTACCTCCTACAATGAACTATACAACACCAGACCCGGTTTGTGACTTGGATTATGTTCCAAATGTTGCTCGTGAAATGGATGTTAAAGCTTGTTTGAACAATTCGCTTGGTTTTGGTGGGCATAATGCATGTCTGGCATTTAAAGCTCTATAGTTTTATGTTATACAAAAAGCTCGCTTTAGCGAGCTTTTTTTTTGCATAAAAATTCAAAAGATATGTCTCACTCAAAGGCACAAAGAACACAAAAAAGAAAAAGATTTAACGCAAGGGACGCTAAAGGTGCAAAGACGTAAAGGTATAATTTTATCCGCAGATTACGCATATTAACGCAGATAATAAGAAAGATTTGACTACCACGAAAGGCACGAAAGGACACGAAAAAAGAGAAGAATGCATTGCCATTGAAACTTTTGTTTCCTTGCTTTTTTCTAATAGAAAAAGCAATCAACCAAAAGTTTATGGAACAATGCATGTTAGCGTTCTTGGGCAACGTTAAAATTAGAAGTTGGGAGCGATAATGTCCTCATTAATAGAAAAGACCCACAACTATTAAATGTTTTGAGTCCTTAGTCCTTGGTCATTTAGTCATCTTTTGATAAAATAACCAAATAAACGACCAATGATTAATGACCAACGGTCTAACTATTTAACAGACTAACGGTCTAACCATCTAACAGACTAACGGTCTAACTATCTAACAGACTAACGGTCTAACTAAAATATGATTGATACAGAAAAAGACAATAGAAAATTAGTTGAACGAGCAATTCTTATTGGTATATATGATAATAAGGAGGTCTTTGAAAATGAGATTGATGAACATCTTGAAGAACTCTCTGAACTTGTAAAGAATCTTAATATTCCTGTTATTGCTGAAAAGGTCATAAAACTACGTAAATACAACACTAGATATATGGTGGGTAAGGGCAAAGCTCAGGAAATTGCCGATTTGGCGCAGGCCATGGAAGCTGATTGTCTAATCTTTGATTCAGATCTTTCCCCTTCTCAGCAGAGAAACTGGGAAGCATTAACCAAAATTTGTGTGATTGATCGTCAGGAAGTAATTTTAGATATTTTTGCAAGCCGGGCTACTACCAGAGAAGCAAATTTGCAGGTTCAACTTGCAAGAATGCAATATTCATTGCCGAGGCTTACTAGGGCTTGGACTCACCTTGGGCGTCAGCAAGGTGGAGCTAAAGGTACGAGAGGCGAAGGTGAAAAACAGCTTGAAATTGACCGCCGTCTGGTTCAGCACAAGATTACATCATTAAAAAAAGAAATACTTGAAGTAGGTAAGCGTCGTGCAACACAGAGAAAAAGCAGGGAACGTAATGAAGTTCCTCATGCTGCAATTGTCGGTTATACTAATGCTGGTAAATCGTCATTGTTAAATAAACTTGCTGACTCAGATGTGGTTGCTAAAAATAAGCTTTTTGCGACTCTGGACCCTACAACGAGAAAAATTATTTTACCCAACAAATTACCTCTGCTTCTTACTGATACAGTTGGGTTTATACGTAAACTTCCCCATAATTTGGTTGAGTCATTTAATTCAACACTTGAAGAAGCTGTATTAGCTGACTTCTTAATTATTGTTATTGATGTTAGTAGTTCTCATATATATGATCATTGGCATACAACAACATCCGTACTCAAAAAACTTGGTGCAAAAGACAAGCCGATGATTGCTGTTTTTAACAAAATTGATTTACAGACAGATCAGGAATTGCTTGAGCAGCTTGACGAAGAGTTTGAAGACAAAATATTCGTTTCTACTTATGACGGCACAGGTATTGAAGAACTACAGAATAGACTAATTGATTTTGTCTCAAAGAAGGCCAGTATAATAGAATTAATCATTCCTCCTGTTCGATCAGACCTTATTGCCCTTGCCCACGCCAAGGGTGTTGTGCTTGAATCAGAATTTATGGACAACGCAAATACAAAGATGAGCATTAACATCGGCTCTGACTATATCAAACTTTTCAAAGGTTTTATCGTTAATAGATAAACGGCTAATATTATTTTTTACAACTAAAAGCATAGGGCGGCAGAGCCGCAACCAAACGAGTTAACCGCAAAGGATGCAAAGAAGAGTTTTTTTTGGGGTAACGCAACGATCTTCGTTGCAAGTAAAGCATGCCAACAAGCTGGAAGCTTGAGCTACCCCAAATCCTGCAAATAATTATTGTTTTGCAAGAATGGGATCAGCCTTTGCAGTTCCTGACTACGGCTCGACAAGGCGAGAATGTCCTCATTCTCTTGAAAAGTTGACAGGTGTAAAATTGATCTGTAAGTTGTTGACAAATATATTTTTATAAATGTTTAGAATAATAATCGACCATAAAAAACAAGACAATAAAGGGTTGTAATACATATTTCCCATTGTTCCCATAATTCCCATTCTAATAAGCCCATGTGTTGTGTTCCTATTAAAATTGGACTACTGGACTACTGGACGGCAGGACACTATCGTCCTGTGCGAAGTAGGACGAGAAACTTAACACTTATCACTTCCCTCTGCTGGCAACACCAGCCTTTATTTGGTTTCGAACTCGTGTGATTCAACAGCTTCTTTTAGGAAGTAATCAAGTGTTTCTTCTACAGACGCTTCTGTTGTAATGGTTGGTGTCCAATTTAGATCCTTCTGAGCATTTCTTATGCTTGGTTTTCTATGCTGAACATCCTGATAACCGCTACCATAATATGCTTTGCTCTCTTTTTCTATGCATCCCGCAAATGGAGGGAATTTTGAACGTAGAGGATGTTTCTCGAATTTTTCAATAAGCATATTAGCCAATTCTTTGATACTTGCTTCATTAACTGGATTACCAATGTTGAATATTCTGCCGTTACATATGTTATCTTTGTCTTCAATAATTCTGTATAGACATTCAATACCATCTGTAACATCAGTAAAGCATCTCTTTTGCTCTCCGCCATCAATTAGCTGTATTGGAGTTCCTTCAACTAGGTTAAGAATAAGTTGTGTTATAGCTCTTGAGCTACCAATTCTTGCTGATGTTAGTGAGTCAAGCTTAGGTCCCATCCAGTTGAATGGTCTAAACAGGGTAAAAGGCAAATCCTTCTTTGTTCCATATGCCCAGATAACTCTATCAAGAAGCTGCTTGCTACATGAGTAGATCCAACGTTGCTTGCTGATTGGTCCAGTAACTAATTGAGATGTATCTTCGTCAAAGTTTTCATCAGGACATTGTCCGTAAACTTCTGAAGTTGAAGGAAATACAATTCGTTTGTTATATTTTGCACAGTAACGTACAATTCTTAAATTTTCTTCGAAATCCAATTCAAACACTCTAAGAGGATTTCTTGTATATTCGATTGGTGTAGCAATTGCAACTAGTGGCAGAATGATATCACATTTTCTCACATGATATTCAATCCATTCTCTATGAATTGAGATGTCACCTTCAAAGAAATGGAAGTCTGGCTTATCAAGCAAGTTAGTAATGTTGTTTGAACGTAAGTCCATACCATGTACTTCAAATTTGCCACTTTCAAGCAATCTTTCGCTTAGTGCATTTCCAATAAATCCGTTAACTCCAAGAATCAATACCGACTTTTTGCGATTTTTTTCTTTTAGTTTTGATGTGTCAGGTGTGAATTTCATGTTTTCAACAATGCTCATTTGTTGAGCAAATTGGTTGCCTGTTGAATATACACCTGTTTCAGACTGAGCAAAATTTACTTTAATAGCACCTTCGCCACATGCAATGATTAATGGGGCAGAACATATAACAGTTCCAGCGGCTTTACCGTTATTTTCTTCAACAACTTCAACATCCCAGAAGAAACATTTGTTTGTTCCGATAAATGAGTATGCACCTGGCCATGGAAGAGTTACTGCTCGAACCAAGTTGCGTGTTGTTTCTGCTGAATCATTCCAGTTGATTTCGCCATCAGTAGGTGTTCTGCCACCAAAGTATGATGCTTTTGAGCCGTCTTGTGAAATTTTAGGTGCTGTGCCATCAGAAATCTTTGGCAAGATGTCTTTTAAAAGTTCTGCAGCAGCTTCGTTTGCTTTGATACTTAAAGTTTTTGCATTATCTTCATCTTCGATTGCAATCACGTTTTGAGCAACAATATCGCCATCATCTGGTCTAGCAGTCATATGGTGTAATGTTACACCTGTTTCCGTCTCGCCATTAACAAGTACCCAGTTAATAGGGCAACGACCACGATACTTTGGTAGTAGTGATCCATGTAGGTTGTATGCTCCAGAAGTTGGAATATCTAAAATGTCTTGTTTCAAAATATTTCTATAGTAGAAAGAGAAAATTACTTCAGGTTGGAGTTCTTTGATTTTCTGAATCCAGATTGAATGGTTTACATCTTCAGGTGCGTAAACGGGTATGTTGTTTTCTGCTGCAACCTGTGCCACCGAATCAAACCAAATTGTTTCATTTGGAGAATCAATATGTGTGAATACTGCTTGTATATCGTATCCATTTTCAATAAGTGATTTAATGCCTGTGCAGCCAATGTTATTATATGCAAAAACTACTGTCTTCATTGTTTTCCTTCATTCGTAATTGGTTCTGTCAAAAGTTTTACCTTCTTTTCAGCCCTATTTTGTTCTAAATCAATGGGATATAGACTATTTGTTCTTATCCCTACATTTTTTCTTTCATTTCGGTCATCGAGGACGATGACCCTCCCTATTGAAACTGCAACTTAACCTTTAACCTACAGTGTTCACAGGGGAGGGATGCCGTCCTCGGCGTCCGTATAAGAAATTTTTTGATTTTCTTTTCTGCCATATTTTTTCATAGGATATTTGACAGTACCTCGTAATTATTAATTTGTAATTCGTAATTGAATATTCTTAAAGTGTTGTTTTGCCTTTTATATCTCTAACAAAATATCTTGGTCTTGCCCGTACATCTTCGTATATCCTACCAATATATTCGCCTAATAGACCCATTGCTAAAAATTGAAGTCCTACAAATATGAATAGGACCGCAAACAAAGTGAATACACCCTCTGCAGCCCATGCGGCACCATGTATAAACCTTAATACTATTATCAATACACCAAACAGAGTACCAAGCATAGCGACGAAAATTCCAAGGTATGTCAGCATTCTGATAGGGAATGTTGTCATGCAGGTGACCAGGTCAAATTGTAACGCGATTAGTTTGATAAAGCTGTATTTGGATTCACCGGCACTTCTTTCTGCATGTGCAACTCTTATTTCGCTTGTTTTGGCTGCAAATGAGTTTGCGAGAATAGGAATGAAAGTGCTTCTTTCATGGCATTGCAACATCGCGTCAACAATATTGCGCTTGTAGGCTCTAAGCATGCATCCATAGTCGCTCATTTCAACACCAGTTGCTTTTTGAACAGCTTTGTTAATCATTGCTGATGGAATCTTTCTGAAAAGGGAGTCTTTCCTGTTCTCACGAATTGTGCCAACAACATCTGCATCCTTTTCAATAACTTCCTTTACCAAGTTCGGAATCTCTTCAGGAGGATTTTGCAAATCTGCATCTAGGGTGATAACAATATCGCCTTTAGACTCTTGCAATCCGGCCATTACAGCAGCATGCTGACCATAATTTCTGTTTAAAAATACAGATATTATTTTGTTGGGATACTCTATAGATGCTTTTTCTAGGATGCTTACAGATTTATCTTTACTACCATCATCAATTAGGATGATTTCGTACTTCATTTCTGTTTTGTCGCAAGCTGCAAGAGTTCTTGATATTAGTTCGTTGAGATTGTCTTCTTCATTAAAAACAGGAATAACAATTGATAAAGTGTCTGTCATTTCGATTCCATTACATTTAAAGTTGCAAATTAAAGGAAATAGATTATATTATTTGCTTGATTTTGTCAATAATATAGTCGACATCATCCATTGTCATTGTGGGAAATAGAGGGAGAGAACATATTCTGTCAGAATTCCACTCTGTTTTTGGTAAATCACCACGTTTTGTTGAACTATTCTCTCTGTAGTATTTGTGCAGATGAACTGCTTTAAAATGTAGTCCTGTTCCAACACCTATCTTTTTAAGTTCCTCCATAAAGGTGTCACGATTGATTCCTGTAATCGATTCATCAACTCGAACGATATAAAGATGGGCTGCATGCTTGTGATCATATTTCGGATGTTCCAATGGTGTGATTCCGGGGATATCTTTTAGAAGTTTGTTGTAGTGTTTGGAAAGGTTGCGTCTTTTATTATTAAACTTATCAAGCTTTGCCAATTGATGTATACCTATCACAGCGGAAACATCTGTCATGTTATATTTGAATCCAGGTATTAGAACTTCTGCTTGCGGTGTTCTTCCTTGTGTTTTTCGATCAAAGGCATCAACTCCAAGACCGTGAAATTTTAACTGCTTGAGTTGTGTTGCCAGTTCATCATCATCGGTTACTATCGCACCACCTTCGCAGGTCGTGATGTTTTTGATTGGATGAAAAGAGAAAATTGAAGTTCCATGTCTGCCGATAGATTCACCTTTGTATTCTGTGCCAATGGCATGTGCAGCATCTTCAATGATTCTGATTTTATGTTTTTTCGCAAGTTTTCTTATGTTGTCTAGATCAGCGGGGGCGCCAGCGTAGTGAACCGGAATAATTAGTTTTGTTCTTTCTGTTATTAGCGGTTCAATATCCGATGCTTCGACTATTAGAGTATTTTTGTTTACATCGCAAAAGACTGGTGTTGCTCCTGCAAGAGCAATCAGATTAACGGTTGAAACCCATGTCATTGCAGGTGTGATGACTTCGTCTCCAGGACCAATGCCTAAGGCTTTTAAAGCAATGTGCATTCCGGCTGTTGCGGAAGAAAGTGCTATTGCGTGTTTTGCTCCTGTATAGTTGCATATGTCTTCTTCGAATCTTGCACAGTTTGGACCGGTGGTTATCCAACCTGATCGGAGAACTTCACCAACTGCGGCAATTGTCTCTTCTGATATTGATGGTTTTGAGAACGGAATAAAATCTCTTGTCATTTGTAGCTCCTGAATTTAGAAATTAATTTTGTAGGAAATCTAGCAATTTAATTACTAATAGTCAATTACATTTCTTTTATAATCAACCACAACCCGGTTTTATGGTTAAAAGTATAAAATAAGCCACAGATTCACACGGATAAATATCCGTGTTTAATCCGTGTGAATTTGTGGCTAAAACAGTTTTATATTATCTCACATTATGAGATTACGATCATCTGGTGGCACTCGAGTTTTTTGAGAGTCAGACTTATTTCTCCAGTGGCTGATTGTGTATATTCGCAAACTTCACCTTGTGGTTCTAATGTTACTTTTGAAACTTTATCAATTGTTGGGTTTACTTTAATTTCTATATTATATAGAGGAATAAGCTCGTCAATCAACTCAACATTCTTGTTTGGTATTGACATGTCACCAACATCAAGTTGTATTTCTCCGCCTCTACCAATTGTGTTTGCGTATAGAAGATGTAATATGTTTCTCTTTTCTTCAGATTGCTCGGTCAGAGTAATCCGCCCCGTAGAAGGTAGAGATACTTCAGCTGTCTTGTCAGTTCCAAGCAGGTAGTTAATACAGTTGATCGCATATTCTTTATAAATAACAGCACCATATCCACTGTAAAGTATGAAAATTGGATTTGACAGGTATAGAATATTTCCCTTTGTTGAGCCACATGCAAAACCTGATGCATCTGGTTTGAAAGGTGTATGTTGGTGAGAGCAGAAGTGATTGTACGCTCTGTTGAAGTATGGATCATATACATCACCAAGGGTAGTTCCATCTGTTACCCTAATTCTTTGAGTTCCCACATAGTTTACAAATGGTGTTCCTCCAAATGATGGCATAAAACCTTCAACTGGTTGTAGGAAATCAGGATAATATGGACTCTGTCCGCAATATTCTGCACCAATATCAAAAAGTAAGTTTTCATTCTCATCCACAACGCTGTTTCCAACAATAATGAGTTTTCCGCCTGCTGTAAGATAGCTATCAATTTTTGCCTTAAGATTACTGTCAATTTCTATTCCATTTGGAATAATAAGCATTTTGTAATCAGAAAAGTCCATTTCAGCATCTAATATGTCATAAA
>Ga0307987_1000076_pt1 | contig 56623 bp, 44 predicted proteins | sample EllFjometagen181_FD_203157 | JGI IMG/M metagenome (GOLD analysis project Ga0307987, IMG submission 203157) | Marine microbial communities from Ellis Fjord, Antarctic Ocean - #181 | ecosystem: Environmental > Aquatic > Marine > Unclassified | place: Southern Ocean | collected 2014-10-08 | reverse complement strand
CATCGACGTAGGCGCCCACGGCCTTGCTGACGGAGGATGGGGTCTCGTCGCCCACGCGGTAGGCCACCAGGCGCACGGCGCGCTGGCCGTTGTAGTAGTTGGACTGGTCGGTCTCGGCGTAGCCGTCGATGATGGTGGCCACGTCGCCCAGGCGCAGGCTGGCGCCGCCTGGGGTGCTGCGCAGGGGGATGTCCTCGAAGTCCCGGGTGGTCAGGGCGCGGTCGGCGACGCGCACCAGCACCTCGCCCTGCTCGGTCTTCACCGAGCCGCCCGGCAGCTCCATGGAGGCGGCGCCCACGATGCGGGCCACCTCGTCGATGGTCAGGCCGAGGGCCTCGAGCTGCTCGCGGCTGATCTCGATGGAGAGCTCGAGGGGGGGGACCCCCTGTAGATCCACCTGGGTGATCTCGGGCTCGCTCAGCAGGTCAGCGCGGGCGCGCTCGGCCAGGTCATGCAGCTGTGCCAGCTCGAGATCGGCGGCGATGACCAGGGAAATGACCGTGGAGCGGCGGCTGACCAGGGTGACCTGGGGCTCTTCGGCCTCGAGGGGGAAGACCGTGATGCGGTCCACCGCGTTTTTGACGTCCCCCAGGACCTTGTCGGGGTCGGCGTCCAGCAGCAGCTCCACCGACACGGCGCCCACACCCTCGCCCGAGGTGCTGTTGACCCGCTTCACGCCGTCGATGCCACGCACGGCTTCTTCGACGGCCCGCACGATGCCCTGTTCCACGTCGTCGGGGGTGGCACCTGGGTAGGGCACGGACACGCTGACCAGGTCCATATCGAACTCGGGGAAGACCTCCTGCTTGACCTGCAGGGCGCCCACCAAGCCGCCCACCAGGATGACGATCATCAGCAGGTTGGCCGCGACGGGATTCCGGGCCATCCACGCGATGGGGCCCGTCTTGGTCTCCATGGTCATGGCGCCGCCACCTCTTCGGCATCGTCGGCGCCGTCGGCGTCCACGACGTCATCGCCGCAAATGGAGCAGGTGTGACCGTCCTGGTGGATGGTGACCTCGATCCCATCGGCCGCCAGGGCCGGAGGCTGGGGCACGAGGTGGTCTCCGGGCTCGAAGCCGGCGCGGGCGAACAGCTCGTCTTTGCTGCGCCAGGCCACCTCGAGGCTGCGCTTGGCCAGCGTGTTGTCGGTGGTGACCACCCACACGCTGTCGCCTTCCTGCACGGAGCTGCGGGGTATGGCGGCGATGCCGGCGATGGGGGAGCCCTGCAGCTCAACCTCTACCCAGGCGCCGGGCAGCAGGGGCAGGCCCCCGGGGCCGGCGGTGAGGGGATCGTCCACCAGCACCAGCAGGCGCGCGGTGCGAGCCTGGGGATCGAGCTGGGCGGCCAGGCCGGACACCCGACCCTGATGGGTGGCGGTGGAGCCGTCGTCCAGGCGCTGGATCACGGCGACCGATGAGCCTTGCTCGGCGTTGAGGCCGGGGACCTGCAGCAGCGACACCTCGGCCAGGGACAGGGAGATGTTCACCCGCACCCGGTCGGTGCCCACCAGCGTGGCGATGGGGGCGCCGGGGGCCACCACCTGGCCCAGGTCCACCGACTCGTCCAGCACCGTGGCGTTGAAGGGGGCCCGCAGCACGGTGCGCTTCAGGTTGAGCTCAGCGCGCTCGAGGCCCGCACGGGCCGAGCTCAGGGCGGCCTCGGCGTTGGCGAGTTGGGGCTCCCTCAGGGTCAGGCTGGCCAGCTCGCTGGGCCGGCCGGCCCCCAGCAGGGCCCATTCCTGGCGAGCGGTCTCACCGCGGCCTTGTTCGAGGGCCAGATTCAGCTCGGCCTGCTTCACCATGGCGACCTGCTGCTGAATGGCCAGCTCGTAGTCCTGGGCCTCGACCCAGAACATGGGCTCGCCAGCGGCGAACCTACCGCCTGGTCGAAGAGCTTCGGCCTGGCGCACGACCCGGCCGCTGACTTGGGGGACCAGGCCGATGCGCTGATCCGGCTCTACCACTCCGCTGGCCTCGATGACCGGCTGGGTGGGGCCCATCTCGACATCCAGCATCTGGACGTGGGGGGAGGGGCGATCCGGGTTGCCCTTCTTGGTCTTGGGGCGCAGCATGACCATGGCAGCGGCGATGGCCAGGCCAAACAGGATGACCAGCAGGGGGATGGCGACACGGCGGACGCTCATGGGTTCACCTCGGTGGTGGCCGTCCAGCGGCCACCCAGGGCTTCATGAAGAGAGATGCGGGCGTCCAGCAGGGCGCGCTGGGCGCTGAGCCGCGAGATGCGGGCCTGCTGATCGGCTTGGAGTGCGGAGAGGACCTGTGGGTAGGTGATCAGGCCTTGGAGGTAGTACTCACGGCTCTGGGAGAAGGCGGCCTTGGCAGCCTCGACCTGGCGCTCGGTTGCCTCGACCTGCAGGCGGTACTCGCCCTCGACCACCAGCGCGCCCTCGACCTCGGCCACGGCGGTCATGGCAGCCTTGGACAGGGCGTGGGAGGCGGCGGTCTGGGATGCGCGGCTGGCCTGTAGGCCCGTGTGAGCGCCCCGGGCCTGCCACAGGGGAACGGACACGGAGCCGCTCACGCTCCAGGTGTCCAGCTCGGTGGTCTCGTCGGTGACGAAGTACTGGCGGCCCGCCCGTCCGCTGATGCCCACTGTGGGCAGGAAGCCCCGCAGGGCGGATCGGGCACTGGCGTCGCTGGATGCGTAGCGGGCCATGGCGGCCCGCAGATCCGGGCGGTTCTCGATCAGGTCGGCGGGGACCCCGGTGGGAGGTGTGGGAGGGACCGCCGGCAGCGCGCCGGGCAGGGCTGGGAGTTGCCTGAGATCGGGCTGGCCCAGCAGCACCAGCATGGCGCGCTCGAGCTGGTAGCGTGCCGCTCGGATGGACGGCAGCTGGGCCTCGATGGCGGCGAGCTGTTGGCGCTGCTGCAGTACGTCGAGGCCGGACAGCTCGCCCTGTGCGTAGCGTTCTTCGGTGAGCCCCAGCAGATCGGCCACCAGGTCGCGCTGGTCTTCGAGCAGGATGAGCTGAGCCTGGGTGGCCACCAGGTCGTACCAGGTGCTGGCGATGGCGGTGCCGATGGACAACGCGGCGGCGTCACGGTCGCCACCCGCCGCGTCGGCGTCGAAGCGACCGGCCCGCCACGAGAGGATCTGACCACCCCAGATGTCGGGCTGCCAGCTCACCCCCAGCATGGCCGAGGCGGTGGTGTAGGTCTCGGGGGTGTCGTCGCTGGCGGGGGCACCGCTGCCGGCGCCGCCGAACTGGAAGCCCATGGAGTCCATGGGGTTGGTGCTGCTGGACAGGTCGATGCTGGCCACCGGGGCCAGGGCAGCACCGGCCTGGGCGGCCATGGCCCGGGCGGCGGTGACGGCGGACTGGGCCGAGGCGAGGTCGTGGTTGTTGGCCAAGCCGAGCTCTACCAGCTGGGCCAGCGCGGGGTCGTCCAGGCTGCGCCACCAGGGGTCGCTGGGCTGTTCGCCCTGCACTTCGTTGTCGTAGCGGAGATCCTCGGCGGGGAGCCAGGGCTCGGGGGGAGCGGCCAGGGTGGCGGCCAGCAGGGTGAGGGTCAGCAGAGAGGTGGTCATGCGTCACCGCCTGCGGGGTCGAGGCCACGCCAGATGATCTCGATCAAGGGTTCGATCTCGGGGGCGAGATCGGCGGCCTGTTCCTTGCCGTTGGCGTACTCGAGGAAGGACTGCAGGTTGAGGGCTCCCAGCAAGGTGTAGGCGGCGGCTTCAGTGTCGCAGCTGCGGATGCGGTCGGCTTGTTGGGCGCGCTGCAGCCAGCCTGCCAGGGCCGTGTAGACCATCTGGGGTGGGAAGGGCCGGCCCTTGGCGCAGCTTGGGGGACCGTGCCCGGCCGAACGCAGCTGAGCGATGCGGGGGAGCAGCCGCCCGAAGAAGCTGCGAACCCGCACGCCCAGATCCAGGAGTTGTTCGGGGATCGGGCGCTCATCCGGGTCGTCCGCCAGCCAGTCCAGCAGCTCTTGGACCATCTCGGGGCCGGGCCGCAGGGCTGCCACCAGGAGATCCTCCTTGGTGCCGAAGCGCTTGAACAGCGCCGCCTGGGACACCCCCAGGCGCTTGGCGATGACGGTCGTGGACACCGACGCGCCCTGTTCGAGGAAGCACTCGCGGGCCGCCTCGAGGATCTGCGCGTCGCTCACTTGCCGTGGTCGAGCCATCGTGACCTCAGGGATAGTAAGTAATCGAGCACTTACTAAACCCGATGCACGGGTGCGTCAATGCCCTTCCGCGCAGCTTCCTGTGGTCTTGCACACGGCCGTCGATATTTGTGGGATCAGCTACGGGGTGCGCTGGTGCGGGGTGTCACATTTTTCGCCCGGGCTGGTGAACCACGCGCGGTAGGCGTCGGACGGGATAGCGGAAGCGCGTGAGGGTTTGGCTCCCCACCGTGGTTTACGGGCTGCTCGGGGCGGGGTCCAACCAGGATTGCTGTGTGCCCGCGGGGTGTCCCAGCCTCGCCCTTGTTACGACCGTCGAAGCTTCAAGGGGTACGTCATGCTGCGGTTCCTGCTCACCTGTCTGATCGTCTCGTTCGCCGCCTTGGCCGCCGAGCCCATCTCTCTGTTCGAGCCCGATGGCACCAGCGGGGTCAGCGCCGACTTCCAACGCTGGCACTCGGAGTTCGAGGACAACGGCAACTACGGTGAGAGCTGGTTCTACGTGGCGCGCACCAACGACGGCGGCACCCTGTTCACCATGCTGTCCATCACCAACCTGGGCCTGTCCACCTTCATGGCGTCCCTGGATCTCCAGTACTACGCCCCCGACGGCCGCAAGTGGAACCTGCATCACGAATACGACCGTGACGAGATCACCGCCGCCTCCGACCGCATGGACATCACCGTGGGCCCCGCCCGCACCTGGGGTGGAGGCAACGCCTACCACGTCACCATCGACGAGTCGGATGTGAAGCTGGACTTCCACCTGGCCAACGAACTTCCGTCGTACAAGTTCGGCGGTGGCAAGGTGCTGTTCTACGCCGACCAGTCCGCCGAGTACACCCTGGGCATCAGCGCGCCCAGGGCAGCCTCATCGGGCACCGTCAGCTTTGGCGGTGAGAGCTTCGACCTGGCGGGCAAGGGCTACCACGACCACGGCTGGTCCACGATCAAGATGCCCAGCTTCATCAAGGAGTGGTACGCGGTGCGCCTGTTCGCCGACGACTACAGCCTGGTGTTGCACCGCCAGTTCCTGCAGCCCAAGTTCGGCGGCGGCGAGAACAAGTTCGGCCTGCTGGGCCACAACGGCAAGATCGTGGGCACCACCCGCAACTTCCGCCTCAACGGCACCAAGTTTCGCGAGGAAGCCGGCCACCAGCTGCCCACCGAGATCGCCGTGCTGGTCAACACCAACGGCTACAAGGTCGAGGGCACCATCACCGAGCTGCGGTACCAAGAGAGCATCGACGTGCTCGGCCGCATCAGCTTCCCCATCCGCATGGCCATCAAGGCGTTCTATACGAACCCCTACTTCCTGCGGTACATGGGGCAGTGCGAGCTGGATGTGACCAAGGATGGGGTGACCGAGCATGTCTCGCACGAGTGTCTGGTGGAGATCGACTACTATTAGCGCCAAGGGCGCCTCCCGTGCCCCAACGCGCCGGGTGGCTTCGGCAGCACACCATGTCGCCCCGAACGCATAATTTTTGCGGCTATGCTCCCCCGAACGCAAAACTGGAGGCAGAACGCGGGCCCCAGAGGGGCCGCGTCGCCGCAAAACGTTCATAGTCAGTGGGTTTCCTTCGCTTGTGAGGCTCAACCCGTACACAGATTTGCGTTCACCCGGACATAGCCGCTGATTCTTTGCGTTCGACCACACATAGTCTGCTGTTGGCGAGCGAAGGTCGCCTCTTGGGCGCGCGCTACTCCGGATCGATGTGAAGCTGCATCAGGGTGAGCGGGCCGCGGCTGTAGTCGTCCTGTCGGGGCGAGTAGAGCATCCACTGTCCGCCGTCCCAGGCTACGCCGCCCAGGTAGTACTGCACGCTGTTGCAGTCGCCATTGGGGGTGCTGAGGCTGCCGTCGGCCGGATCGACGCGGATCGGGAAGCTGTTGTAGGTTTGCCCGCCGACGTCCACCCACACGGGCACGAGCACGCTGCCATCAGGCAGGCGGCTCACGGAATAGGCGTCGCAGTCCGTGCAGCCCAGGCCCTGGTACCACAGCGGCGTCCCGTCCATCGTTAGGCCCGCCACCGCCAAGCCGGAGGGTCCATCGATCAGGACCACGGCCCCCTCGGCGTCGGCCTCGAAGGCCCGGATGCCAGAACCCTCGAAGCGCTCGTCGTCGTCGAAGTTCACGGGTGTCCAGGCCTCGTCCTTCAGGTTCGCGGTGGAGATGGTGTCGCCCTGGGCGGTGCGCACCCAGGCGAGTGCCGAGCCCTGATGTTCGAAGCCTCGGATGATGGCTTCCTCGGGCAACATGGGGAAGTCTACGGCTTCGAGGGCGAGGGGATCGCCGCGCACCCGCCAGGCCGTACCGGGCTGGGCGCGGTCGTAGATCAGCGGGTCACCGGATGAGCCCAGCAGCTCGTGGGTCTGCCAGTACGGGTTGTTGTTGTAGTCCCGCCCGATCATGTCCTCGACGGGAGCCAGCGCGAGGCTGTCCAGCTCGGTGGCGCTGTGGGGGTCGATGAGTCGGAGAACGGGCTGCCAGGACTCGAACTCCCCTGCTTCGTCCAGGTTCAGGAGCGGCTCCAGTGCCAGCAGCCCATGAGCGCCCACCACCAGGGCCGCACCTACGAAGATGTCGCCGCGTGTGGCGCCGTAGTCTTCGATGTCACTGATCTCCCATTGCTCCAGGGTCCCCTCGAAGCGGCCCAGCTCTGCCTGGGCGTCCCAGGATGAGTAGAGTAGCTCGTGGACGAGTTGGTAGGCCTCGTCCACCACATCTTCGCCGCAGGCCTCTTCGAACTGCAGCCACAGGGGGCTGATGCTGGGGCCCATCGCGCAGATGTTGGCGAAGGCCTCGATGGTGCGGGCGTCGTCGGTGTCGTAGAGGTCCTCGTTCAGACCTTCGGTGTAGGGCTCGAGCGCCTCGGCCATGTCCAGGCTGGGCCAGCCCTCTTCGTCATCCACGGCGTGGCAGAACTCGTGGCTGGCGATGTCGCCCATCAGCAACCAATTTTGGCGGTGGCGAATGCTGATGTTCGACGCCCTCGAGTTGTAGATCCCGCCGACACGTTGGCCGCTTGTCTCCAGCTCCTCCACCACCTTCACCTTGCCTACGCAGGTGGTCTCTCGCCCCGTCCATCCAGCGAAGGTGTCGATGGCGTCTTGGATGCTGGTGATGGCTTCACCCTCGTCCAGCCCCTTGCGATCCACAATCTTCACCTCGTCCCAGCTGTGGCAGGGATCGCAGGCGCTGGCCAGCGTGGCGAATACGAGCAGGACGTGGAGCTTCATGGGTCCCCCCTGGGACAAAGCGTAGATTTCGCACCCAACGATATCAGGTATGCCTGCCCGATCGCACCAGCGGCGGAGGTATGTCCCTTTATTGTCACCAGGCTGGGGTGTGGGACTGTGGGGCTGGCTGTGATTCGGGGCTGGACGGTGGCCTGGGGGCGCGATTCCGGTCCGTTGTGGTCGTTTTCGGTTCGGTTCGGGGCTCAGGTGGTGACAAGTAGGGGGCTTACATCTCCGACCGGTGCGTTTTCGGGGACATACTCCCTAGGATGCTGGGGTCACTGCCCCAGCTCGCGGTCGATGAGCTCGGCGAACTTGTCTGCGGGCTGGGCGCCTCGCAGGCCGTAGCCGTTGATGAAGAACGCGGGGGTGCCGGTGACGCCAAGGGCGGTGCCTTGGGCCATGTCGGCCTCGACCTGGGCGATGGTTGCCGGATCTTCGAGATCGCGTGTGAAGCGAGCCATGTTCAGCCCGATCTGCTCGGCCACCTCGGCCATCAGCTCCGCGTTGCCCCGTAGCTCGTTTGCGCGGGCGTACAGAGCGTCCTTGTAGGACCAGAACTGGCCCTGGTTGCGGGCGGCCTCCATGGCGATGGCGGCGGGCTTGGCCTGGTCGTGGAAGGCCAGGGGGAAGTGCTTGTAGACCAGGCGCACCTGACCGTCGTAGCGCTCCCAGATCTGCTCTGCAGTGTTGGAGCCGCGCACGCAGTAGGGGCACTGGACCTCGAGGAACATCACGATGGTGACCGGGGCGTCGATGGGGCCGCGGACTGGGGAGTCCCCCGCGGGAACGGGCACCCAGGGGGTGTCGTAGGTGATGGACTGGGTGATGGTGGCGGCGTCGATGCCGCGGCGGGCCTTGTCGATCACCCGGTTGGCGATGCCAGGCATGTTGGCGCAGATAGGCCGCTCGATCAGGCAGGCGGCGGCGCTCAGGCCTTCGTCGTGGCAGGGCTTGCAGGGAGCGGGCGCCGTGTTGAGCACGGACATGGCCAGCTCTTGCTGCTGGAAGTTCAGGGCCATGATCGCGGGGTTGCGCAGCTGGGCGGCCTGGTAGTTCGAGGCGGCGGGGGGCGGTGGCCCGCTTGGGACACCACGGCCGCAGCGGGTCTCGAGGGCCTGGACCTCTGCCTCCATTTGGGCCATGGCGACCTGCTGCAGCATCACCAGCTGGCGGGTCTCGTCGAGCTGGGTCACGGCGTTGTTGTACCGGACCCGGGGCACGCAGGCGGTCATCAGCATCAGGGCGGCGAGGGCTGCGGGACGCATGGGCTTCTCCTTGCTTCCCCCACGGCTATCGCGTCTGCGACGTAGTGCCCGCTACAGCGGCAGGGCTTCCATCGCCACATCGGGCGTCGCGGGTCGTCTGGGGTCTACAGCATGAACAACCAGAACCCGGAGAACCCCTTGCGATCTTCCCTCGTCATCCTCTCGCTGCTCGCCCTGGGGTGCCCCACCGATCCGGTCACCGACGACACGGTCTTCGAGGGCGACACCGACACGGACACCGACACGGACAGCGACACCGACGCGGATGCAGATGCGGACGCCGACAGCGACGTCGAGTGGATCACCCTGCCCGGAGACTGCTCCGTGCCCGACGACCTCCCCGCGTCGCCCTTCACCCAGCTGGACGAGCTGGTGCTGAGCGGCAGCACGGAGGTGCCCCAGGTCTACTTCATGGAGCTGGTGGACCTCGAGGTGGACACCCACGCCCACGTGGCCTGGGGCGTGGGCCAGGGCGGCATCGTGGCCTTCGACGTGACCGACCCCGGCGACCTGTCCATGCTGGGGGCCTTCGACCGCCACGGCAGCCGCTACTACCGGGTGGAGCTGGGGGAGGACGGTGTGGTCTACACCACCCACCGGGACCAGGGGTTGTTCGCCCTGGACGGCGCCGATCCCACCAACATCCAGGGCCTGTCCGTCCACAACCAGCGCGACCTGTCCGGCATGGCTCGGGACGGAGATCGCCTCTACGTGGTGGGCCACGATGGCAACCTCCGTACCTTCGACACCACCGACCCCGAGCGCCCCTCGGAGCTCACGTCCATCGGCGGCCTGGGCAACGCCTGGGACATCCTGCTGGCTGGCGACCTGGCCTATGTGGCCGACAACAGCTTGGGGATCGGCGTGGTGGACATGAGCGAACGCGACGCCCCCCGGCTCATCACCACGGTGGACCCGGGCCGGGGTGTCATGGACCTGGCCCTGGACGCCGGCGGGACCACCCTGTACGCCGCCGGTGGTGGCTCGGGGGTGATGGTGTTCTCCCTGGACGACCCCGAGAGCCCCGTGTTGATCGACAGCATCGAGCTCGAGGGTTCGGTGCTGTCGGTGGCGTCGGGAGGCGACCGACTGTGGGCGGTGGACCAGCTCAACCTGGCGGCCTTCGACCTCGCGGACCCCCGCAGCCCCCGCTTGCTGGGCACCCGCGGCACCGACCAGTGGTCCATGCACGTCACCGCGGTGGACGAACGCGCCTTCGTGGCCGACTGGGGACAGCTTTCCACCTGGGAGGCCGACGCCAGCGTGGCCTCACCGGATCTGGTCATAAGCACCAGCACTGTGGTGCTCGATCAGGACGGCGACACCGTGATCCTCGAGCTGCGCAACCTGGGGGCGGGAGAGCTGGAGTTGACGGGTGCCGGCGCCGCCCAGGGCGGCCTGCTGGTGAGCGTGGACAGCGCCACCGTGCCTGGTGGCGAGGTGGGTCAGCTACGCATCGAGTTCAGCGGAGGCCAGGATCTGGACACCCGCCTGTGCGTGGCCAGCACCGATCCCGACGAGTCCGTGCAGGAGGTGAAGCTCTTCAGCGGTGAAGGCAGCGGCACCAGCATCGGCGGCGCGGCCCCCGACTTCGTGCTCCCGGGCATCGACGGCGAGAGCTATCAGCTGTCCGAGCAGCTGGGCTATCCCGTGGTGCTGGTCTACTTCGCCACGTGGTGACCCCAGTGTGCGTCCGAGGTCTCGGACATCGAGTACAGCCTGTGGCAAGAATGGCAGGATCGCGGCGTGCGGGTGTGGGGCATCGCCTCTGCCGACGACGAGGACACCGTGGCCCTCTACGCTGAGCAGCTCGGGCTCACCTTCCCCATCCTCATGGACGAGGACGGCAGCGTGGCCAGGCAATACCAGCAGCACTCTCCCTTCCCTTCGGCGGCCTATCCCCAGGACTGGATCATCGATGACGAGGGCGTCATCGTCTACGTCAACAACGCCTTCGACCTCGCCGCCATGGAGGCCACCCTCGAGCGCGCACTCGAGGACTAGCTCGCCTTCCGGGCCATCGCTTCCCGCAGCGGCACTGGCGGCGGCAGGGTGTCGAAGCCTCGGCCGAAGACCTGCCGCACGTCCTGCACCACCATGAACGCCTCGGGGTCCACCTCGTTCACCAAGCTGCGTAGTGCGGGCAGGGTGCGTCGGGGGGCGATGGTGGCGATCACCTGGCGACCCTCGCCGGAGTAGCCGCCGTGCGCATCGTAGGTGGTCACTCCCCTGTGCAAATCCCCCAGGATGCGCGTTCGGATCTCCTCGTGGCGTTCAGACACGATCAGCACCCGCTGAGATGCCTTGGCGCCCACCAGGATCAGGTCGATGACCTTGATCTCCACGAAGATCATCAGCATCGAGTACATCACCCGCTCGGGGCCGTAGCTGAAGATCGCGAGCCCCATCACCACCACGTCCACCACCAGCAGCGTGCGCCCCACCGGCACCTGGGCCAGCTTCAGGACGATCTGCGCCAGGGCATCGGAGCCCCCGGTGGCGGCGCTCCAGGCGTAGACCATGGCCAGGCCCAGCCCGCAGATGGCGCCACCGTAGAACGCCGCCAGGATTGGGTCGGTGGTCAGGGGTTGCACCTCGAGCACCTCGGTGAACAGGTCCAAGGACAGCGATGCGACCGTCACGCCCACCACGGTGCGCAGGCCGAAGCCCCGGCCCAGCACCTTGAGCCCCACGGCGAACACCACCAAGCTCGAGACCATGGCGGTGCCGCCGGCGGGCAGGCCGAAGAGCCGCCGGGCCAGGAAGCCCAGGCCCAGCACGCCCCCCTCGAGCATGTCGTTGGGCATGATCAGGGCGGCGTAGCCGTAGGATGAGATCACTGCGCCGGTCACGATGCTGGCCCACGGCAACAGCACCCGAGCCAGGCGGCCGAAGGTGTGGACGGACGAGCGGAAGAGGACGCGCATGATGCACCTCGTGTCCCCTCCAGGAGGGGATGGTAGACGCGTGCTCGAATGGCCGCGGCGTCTATCCGAGGTCCCTGGGAGCGCAAGCCCCCCAGCGATGCCACCCCTGTCCTTCGTCATCAGACCACCCTACTGCCGGGCACCGGATAGGACTGCGATCATGGAAGCGCTCTCCCGTCGCTGGTGGTGGGCCCTCGCCGCCTTGTTGGCGGTGGTGGGCGCCGTCTACGCCCTGCCCCTGTGGGGCGCGGAGTTCGCGTGGGACGACGGCGCCCTGGTGGTGGACAACGCGCTCACCGGCAGCCTGGGCAACTGGCGGGAGATGCTGCAAGCCGATCTGTGGCGCACCACCCGCCTGCCGGCGCCCCACAGTGGCTACTACCGGCCCCTGTTCCTGCTGCACCTGGCTGTCGATCGGGCCCTGTTCGGCATGAACGTCGACGCCCATCACCTCATCTCTCTGGGCTGGCACCTGCTGTGTACCGGCTTGCTGGCCCTGCTGCTGCGGCGTCTGGCCGGCGACCTTCCGGCGTTGCTTGGGGCGGCGTTCTTCGCCTTGCACCCCGTCCAGAGCGAGACCGTGGCCCTCATCGCGGCGCGCAACGACAGCATGGCGGCGGCCCTGCTGTTGGTGGCGCTGCTGCTGCTGCTGCCCCAGCGGGTGGGGCTCGGGCGCCTGGCGCTGGGCGCGGTGGCGGTGTTCGGCGCGCTGCTGTCCAAGGAGAGCGCTGTGCTCGCCCCGGCATTCCTGCTGGCCCTCGATCTGGCGCGCTGGCGTCGCCCCCGGGGCTGGCCTCGCTACCTGGCAGTGGTGGCGGGCGTGGTGGCCTACGGTGGGCTGCGGATGTGGTCCGGGGTGGGTTCGGCTGCCCTGCCTGACGCCGACAGTCTTTTGTCCGTGGGGCCCAAGGCCCTGCACATCGGCGCGGTGTACACCAGCCTCATCAGCTGGCCCTGGCCGCTGACGCCGGCCCGCCATGTGGACTGGCTTCCGCCCCTCAGCGGCCTGCTGCTGGGAGGGCTGCTCACCTTGGCGGCCTTCGGTCTCGCCGTGCTCTACGCACGTCGTCGGGCCTTGGTGGTGGCGGGGTTGGCGCTGGCGGTGCTGGCCTTCCTGCCCACCCTGGCGGCCACCTTCGACAAGGGTCTGCTGGGTGAGCGCTACCTGTACCTGCCCATGGCCGGGCTGGCCTTGGCGGTGGCCGCGGCGGTGCCCGAGCGTCGGGTCGTGGCAGCCTGGGCCGCTCCTGTGTTGCTCGCCTGGTGCGCCGTCTTGCTGGCTCGCCTGCCGGCCTGGCAAGACAGCGGCACCCTGTGGAGGGCGGCTGACGCCAGCGCGTCGAGCCCCTTCACCCAGGGCGGTCTGGCCTGGTACCTGCGCCGGGACGGCCAGCCCGAGCAGGCCCTCGATCTGGTGGTGGCGGCCATCCGCGGCGAGCCACCCTACACGGACGCCTGCCCCTTCCTGGGCATGATCCCCCTGGAGCTGGGCCGGGCCGAGCAGGCCGCAGAGCTGTCCCGCTGGGGTCTCGAAGAGCGGGGCTGCCCCCCCACCCTCGAGCTCATGGGCGCCTACGCCATCGGGCTGGCGGGTTCGGGCCAGTGGCAGCAGGCCATGGCCGTGGCCCAGAGTCCCGAGCTCCGGGGCCCCACCACCGGCCAGGTGGTGCTGGCGGCGGGCATGGTGCTGCAGGGCAACCAGGTACCCATGCAGCAGTTCGCGGCCGAGTGGCCCAGCGGGCCCGATGACTTCACCCAGCGGGTGGCCAAGCTGCTGCGCTTGGCTGGCCATGACGTGCAGGCGATGCAGGCGCCGCCCGCGGTCCCCTCTCCGGGGCTCGGCTTGGCTTCGCCGACCGGGCTGCCGCCCCTGCCTCGCCCGCCAACAGTCCACCGGACTGTTGGCCCCCCGATCCCTCTCCCAGGGGGGGACCCTCGGTGAGGGACACCTACGCTCCTGCCACGACCCCCTGGCTGCCCGTGATCCATCACGATCGCGACTTGCTGGTGGTGGACAAGCCCTCGGGGCTGCTGTCGGTGCCGGGGCGCCAGCCCGGCTGGCAGGATTGTGCGCTGCTGCGGGCCCGACGGGACCATCCCACCATTTACGACGTACATCGGCTGGACATGGACACCTCCGGGCTGCTGGTCCTGGCCACCCGTCGCAAGGCCGAGGTGGCGTTGAAGCAGCAGTTCGAGGCCCGCACCGTGGCCAAGCGCTACCTGGCTCGGGTGTGGGGCCAGCCCAACGAGCAGGGTGTCATCGACCTGTCGCTGACCCGCCTGGGTGGGCTGCCGCCCCGCAACGCCGTGGACCCTACCGGGGGCAAGCCCGCGGTCACCCACTACCGGGTGCTCGAGCGAGACCCCGACTCCGCCCTGCTGTTGCTCGAGCCCCGGACCGGTCGCAGCCATCAGCTGCGGGTTCACCTCGAGGCCATCGGCCACCCCATCCTGGGCGACCGCATCTACGGCCCGGCTGCTGTGGTCGCTGCCGCCCCGCGTCTGCTGCTGCACGCCTGGCAGCTCGAGCTGGACCACCCCTACAGCGGGGAGAGGATGAAGCTCGAGGCACCGGCGCCGGTCGGTTTGCGCTAGTCCTTTGTGCGTATCCCCAGCATCCCCAGCAGTCCCAGCATCCCCAGCAACAGCCCGCCGCTGTGGCGCCTCGACGCACATCCACATCCGCCCTCGTCCGGACCGTCTGTCCGGGTGCCGGGGGGGTGCCCCTGCTCGGGCTCGCTGTCGTCGGTGTCGGTAGCGGGGTCGGTGTCGTCCGGGTCGGGGGGCTCGGTGTCGTCGGGGGTGGGCTCTTCGGTGTCCACGGGCTCTTCGTCCTCGCCCTCGCACTCCACCTCCAGCACGAAGTTGCTCACCGCGTCTTCCCAGCCGTCCACCACCACCACATACTCGCGGCCGGCGCTGGCATCGAAGGAGAGGGACTCGGCCTCGGTCTTGGAGTTGTCCGAGTAGGCCAGGCAGTCCGAGCCATCGCAGGCGGTGCTGCCCAGCACGTAGAGGTCCAGGTCGGCACTGTGCCCCGACAGGGAGATGGAGACCGACTCGCTCAGGCTGGTGGAGAAGGCGTAGACCTGCTCGGGGCCGGTGTAGGTCCACTCGGAGCAGCCGTAGTAGGCGTGGTCGTCGGTGGCGCCCGAGCTGTCGTTGCTCGTCTCGATGCGGTCGCCGCAGCGCAGCGTGGCTGAGGGTTCACAGGGGTCACCGCCTTCGCAGGACAGCGCGGGCACGCCCATGTACGAGCCCTGGGACACCCAGTAGCTGGGGGGGTACGAGCAGTCGCCGTCGAATGGATCGGACTGGCTACCCGAGGCTTCGCGCACCTCGAAGTGCAGGTGGGGGCCGGTGGAGTAGCCACTCGAGCCCACCTCTCCCAGCTTGGTGCCGCAGGGCACCCAGTCGCCTTCGCCGACGGCCACCGACCACTGCTTCATGTGGGCGTAGTAGGTGAACTTGCCGTCGCCGTGCTGCAGCTTGACGTAGTTGCCGTAGCCGCTGCCGCCTTCGCAGTCGCCGGAGCTGCAGCGGTCGTACTCGCCGTCGTTGGTGGTGACCACTGTGCCGTCGGCCGCCGCCACGAGATCTTGGCCTGCGTCCATGCCGGTCCACGAGCCAACCCCATAGTCGCTGCCCCGGTGACCCGAGTACTGGTAGCCGCCGCAGGACCAGTCCGCGCCGTGGTGGTCGTAGTAGGCCGTGACGTAGAAGTTGCTGTAGTCGCTGGCGCTGGTGGGGAAGCTGTAGTCCTGAGCCTGGGCTGCCAGGGCCAGCAGCAGCAGTGAGATCATGGAAGCTCCACGCGGTGTACGCCGTCGGGGGCCTGCCACAGCACCCGATAGCCGCCACTGTCGGCGTGTTCGATGACCGGCGGGCCCTGGTGGGGTACGGCCACGAAGCCCGCGGGAGGCTTGCCGGGCGAGGCGGCCTTGCGGTCCACACCCACGCTGGTGATCTGCACCGGCTCGCCGCCGGTGAAGGGTGCCGCCCACAGCGCCGCTACACCGCTGGCCCCCGAGACCCAAGCCACCCAGGCCCCGTCGGGGCTGATGGCGACGCGGTCGGGGCTGCCGGGGCCCTGCACCAAGGTGCGGGGCTCGCCCCAGCGTCCGCCTTCGCAGGCCACTACGCTGACCACGGTCTCGGGCCTGGCCCCAGGTGCGTGAGCCCATGCCACACGGTCGTGGCTGTCGTTGAGCGCCGGCTCGCCCACGGCCTGGCCGCCGATGGGCCGCAGTCCCTGAGGTTCGATTATCTCGAGGCTGCCGCCAGGGGCCAGCTCGAGGGCCGCGCCGCAGGCCAGGGACCATGCGCCGGCCGCCATGGGAGGGAGATCGGACTCGGGGGGAGGGGGCTCGGCCAGGGCTTGGGCCAGCGCGTTTACCTGCTCTTCGGACAGGGTCGCGGCGGAGAGGGGCTCGTCCCGGGGCTGTTCGACGATGGTACAGGCCGCGCACAACAGCAGGGAGGGCAGCAGGACGGTGAGGCTGGTGTTCATGGCGTGCTTCCTGGGCTTGGGCGCATCTTATCAGGGTGGGCCCGACCCCGGGGGGCATCATTCGGTGATCAAGTTTCGCCGTGTCTGTCACAATGATCCTGCCATTCACCGAAGCATCCAATTCCGGTTCCCATGTCCTCTGCCATTCCCATCCTGTTCTTCGCCCTGGCGGCCCTCACGGCCTGTGGGGAGAAGCCAGATTCCCAGGCTCCTGAGCCTGATGACACGGGCAGCCCGTCCGGCGACAGCGCCACGTCCCGGGACTGGACTCCGGATGGCGGGGTGATCATCGAGTGGGAGCGGGACGCCACCTGGTACCGAGACGCCGATGGCGACGGTTACGGCGATCCCGAAGTCTCACAGGAAGCCCAGCAGGCCCCTTCGGGCTTTGTGGCCGATGACACCGACTGCGACGACAGCGATCCCGCCGTTCACCCTGGCGCCGAGGAAGAGTGCGACGGCGACGACGACGACTGCGATGGCCGCGCGGATCTCATCACCGTCTCCACCTGGTACAGCGACGACGACGGCGACGGCTGGGGCCATCCCGCCGAGAGCGAGAGCACCTGCGCGCCGCCGGTCGGCTGGGTGCAGCAGGGGGACGACTGCGACCCTGTCGACCCTACGGTCAACCCCGGCGCGGCCGAGCTGTGCGACCAGCAGGATCAGAACTGCAACGACGAGGTGGACGAGGGCTTCGAGGCCGACGGTGACGGCTACTGGTCCAGCGACTGTGGCTGGGTGGACAGCGCCGAGCAGGACTGCGACGACGGCGACGGCGGCATCCACCCCGGCACGACCGAGCTGTGCGAGGACGGGGTAGACCAGGACTGCAACGGCGCGGACCTCCCCTGCGGCTTCTTCGGCAGCTACGAGCTTGGGAGCGCGGATGTGATCCTGAGTTCGTCGTTGGCGACCGCCGACGCCGGGCGCGTGATGGAGACCGGGGACGTGGACGGCGACGGCGTGCTCGACTTGTTGGTGGGCACCCTGACCTCCACCGACGTGGGGGCCTATGTGGCCTTCGGACCCATCAGCGCCAGCGCTACCTTCGAGAGCAGCGCAGTAACGCTGCTGTCGGACTCTACGACCCACGGCAGCGGGCGTGCCATCGGGATGGGCGATGTGAACGGCGATGGCCTGGCCGATGTGCTGGTGGGCTGCCCGTACTCCACCAGCCCCGGGGCCAGCCTGCTGCTGGGGCCGTTGACCGGCACCCCGTCGGTGGTGTGGGGTGAGTCCGACGCCTTCCTGTACGGATCCTCCGGGACCTACACCGGGCATGGGGCGGATCTCGCCGACATGAACGGCGACGGGCTGGCCGACGCCGCCATCGGCGCCTGGGCCCTGGAGGGGAACACGGGTGGCATGTACGTCGAGTACGGTCCGCTGAGTGGGGACACCGATCTCGAGAGCGGCGCGGACGGGATGCTCGCGGGCTGGGGCTCCCAGGCCTACCTCGGTCGCCAGGTGCGGGCGGGCGGCGACGTGGACGGCGATGGCATCGGTGACGTCATGACCTCGGCGGCCTGGGCCAGCACCTTCGGCTACGGGCTCGGCTACGTCGCGGTGATGCACATGCCGTTCACCGGCACCGTCAGCGCCGAAGACGCCGATGTGCTGCTGGTGGGTGAGTCCCAGTACAGCGTGCTGGGCATCAGCATGGCCATGGGCGACCTCAATGGCGACGGCCTGGACGACATGGTGGCGGGGGCTCCGTCCGCCACGGTCATCGGCGCGTCAGAGGGGGCTGCCTACGTGGTGTTCGGCGGTACCACAGGAGCGGTGGATCTCGGTGCGGCGGATGTCATCGTCCGGGGCGCCCTGGGCTTCGACGGGGCCGGCAGCGGCGTGGCGTGCGAGCACAGCGACAGCGACGCCTACGCCGAATTGGTTGTGGGGGCCGCCACTGACTCGATCGGCGCCTCGCGCGCCGGCGCGGCCTACTTCTTCTTCGGCCCGCTGAGCGGTAGCTACTCCACCTCCGACGCCCACGCGATCATGCTGGGCGGTGCGAGTCAGGACGCCGCGGGCCAGTCCGTCGCCATCAGCGACATGGACGGCGACGGGGCGGGAGACCTGCTGGTGGGCGCCAGCGGCTATGGTTCCGGTGGTGGCGTCTTTCTGCAGCTTGCGGGCGACTGAATGTGACCCCGTGACCCCGTGACCCCGTGCGCCCTGGCGGCGGGCGGGGTGGAAAAGCGCTGGAGCCGCTGCACACCTGGGTAGGGGTCGCCACGACCCGTGGTGGTGGAGCCTCCAAGTACGACGACACCATCGTCGAGTTTTTTTTTCGTCGGAGCCCCTGGTCGTCGCCGAGGACCCTGGTGTCGAGACGGAGGGTTAGCCTCTTTCATTCCCTTGGAGCCTTCCATGCCCACCGACGTCGAGATCGCCCGCGCCCACACCGCCCGTCCCATCACGGAAATCGCAGCTGCCATCGGCCTCGAGCCCGATGATCTGCTGCTGTACGGCCCCACCAAGGCCAAGGTGCGGCTCGAGGTGCTCCAGCGGCCGCGCACCCGGCCCGAGCCCAGCAAGCTGATCCTGGTCTCCGCCATCACTCCCACCCCCGCGGGCGAGGGCAAGACCACCACCACCATCGGCCTGGGGCAGGCGTTCGCCAAGCTGGGCGAGTCCGTGGCTTTGGCGCTGCGCGAACCCAGCCTGGGTCCCTGCATGGGGGTCAAGGGTGGCGCCAGCGGTGGCGGCTACAGCCAGATCATGCCGGCATCGGACATCAACCTGCACTTCACCGGCGACTTCCACGCTGTGACCGCGGCCAACAACCTGCTGGCGTCGCTGCTGGACAACCACGTCTACCACGACATGGAGCCCCGGCTCGACCCCCGCCGCATCGAGTGGAAGCGGGTGATGGACATGAACGATCGCGCACTGCGCGACTGCATCATCGGCCTGGGCGGCCCCACCCAGGGCGTGCCCCGGGAGACCGGCTTCGACATCACCGCGGCATCGGAGATCATGGCCATCCTGGCCCTGGCCGAGGGCCCCGAAGACCTGCGAGCGCGCCTCGAGCGCATCCTGGTGGGCTTCACCCGCGACGGTGAGCCTGTGACCGCTGAGTGCCTCAAGGGCACCGGCGCCATGATGGCCCTGCTACGGGACGCCCTGCTGCCCAACCTGGTGCAGAGCCTCGAGGGCGTGCCCACCTTCGTGCACGCCGGGCCCTTCGCCAACATCGCCCACGGCTGCAACTCTGTGCTGGCCACCCGCATGGCCATGCACTGCGCCGACTGGGCCATCACAGAAGCTGGCTTTGGCTTTGACCTGGGCGCCGAGAAGTTCTTCGACATCAAGTGCCGGGGTGCGAAGATCGACACCGCCGCTGTGGTGCTGGTTGCCACCGTGCGGGCCCTCAAGATGCACGGCGGTAAGCGCAGCAAGGCCGCTCTGGCCGTGCCCGACGCCGCAGCCGTGGCCCGGGGCTTGCCCAACCTCACCAAGCACATCGAGAACATCCAACAGTTCTGCGAGCCGCCGGTAGTGGCCATCAACCGCTTCGAGCAAGACACCGACGAAGAGATCGCCGTCGTGCGGGCCCACTGCGCCGAGCTCGGCGTGCCCTTCGCCGTCTCCGACCACTTCGCCAGGGGTGGCGAGGGCGCCATGGACCTGGCCCGGGAGATCATCGAGCACGCCGAGAGGAAGGAGAAGTCCTTCTGCCCCCTGTACTGCAGCGACGACCCTGTCGAGGACAAGGTCCGCAAGGTGGCCCAGAAGATGTACGGCGCCGACGATGTGGTGTTCACCAAGACCGCCCAGCGGGACCTGAAGGACATCCGCCGCCTGGGCTACGCTGAGTTGCCCATCTGCATCGCCAAGACCCAGAGCTCCCTGAGCGACGACCCGAGGCTACGGGGCCGGCCCGAGCACTTCGAGGTCACCGTGAGTTCCATCCGCATCAACGCCGGCGCGGGCTTCCTTGTGGTGCTCACAGGTGACATCATGAGGATGCCTGGACTGCCCAAGGTTCCTCAGGCTTGGCAGGTGGACCTGCTGGATGATGGGGATGTCGAGGGGTTGATGTAGCCAATCGAGGAGTCTCCATGCCCCTGGCTGTGGCCCAGGGGCCGGCCTCGGCCACGTGGCTCCCTGAGCGCGGCCCGTTCTCATGGCCAGCGTGTCAACCATGTGCCCGGTCTGATCTGTGGACCATGTTCCCAGCCGGTCAGAATAGTAGACGGGCCGGACAGGAGGCATCTGATGGTTTTCAGATGCGCGAGCTGCGGGGTTCAGCTCACCAGGTCGGTCTTGCCGATGGTGGACGTATCAGCGACTTGTGAAGAGGACGGGAAACCCCATGTGCAGCAAGGCAAACCAGCTGCGGTTCGATGCGATGAAGCTGGCTCAACCCGTCCAGCTTTGGCCTCGTTGCTAGGTGCGGGGCAGCTTCTCAGGGGCTGGCCTTCGATCCTCGAATCGGACGCGGTCGAGTTCGTCCGCTTGACCAACAAGCACGATGTCTCCCTCGTTCAACCACTCGAGAGCTCTCCGTGCTTCATCGACGGCCCCCACCTCTGCGCAGGCATGACATGTATCTTCGGGCAAGCTGCCCTGTTGGCATTCCCACGCGCGAACCCCGTAGGCCAGAGCCAGGTTGTCCAGGAAGTAGTACCCGCCGCAGTATTCGTCGTACATCGTCGCCAGCGCTGTGCAACGCCGGGGCCCCTGTTCGACTATCGCTGACAGGTATCTCCGCAGCCGCCACAGCTCGATGTCTGGGCCACCGACCACGCTCTTCAGCAGTTTACACACATCGTGGCCGGCCCCTTTCTGCCGGTAGTCCAGGCTGAGCAACTCGAAGTACAACAGTTCACCCCACTCCCCCTCCAACTCTGGTGTCACATATACCCATTGCTCGAACTCACCCAAAGGCAGTTCGCCGACCAGGTACAGGTGGGCAGGAAGCAGGTCCAGCATCTTCGGCTCCTTGTCACCATCAGTCTACTCTCTTCGGGCGGCACCCTGATCTCACCAGCTTCTCGGCGTACGAAACGGCGGAACCCGACGACATGCGCGACCAATTCATCGTCGCGCCCCAAGGTGGCAACCTACGCATTCCGCACTGCGATTCCTTTGACTCTCTGGGCCGGCCGTGGTTTGCTCGCCTCTTCCAGATCTGAGCGGTGAATGCCTTGGCGCGTGGTTTCGGTGGAGAGTCGAACGGAGCCGAGCCGTTGCCTAGCTGGATTTCCTCGCTCCCCACTCCCATCCCGCCGCCAAGAGCCCCTCCACAGAGTTCGCCCGGGCCGAGAGCCTGAAGCCAGAAGGCCAGCGCCAGGCCAGTAGTACCTGGGGGCCTGGGAAGACATAGTCAGAAGGAGACCAGTACTCTACTCCCAGGAAGGCCTCGAAGGCGTGTGTACCTACTTCCCTGCCACGCCAGCTCGAGGCCAGACCGATTCCTGGGGTGGGCCAGAAGAACCCGCTTTCGTTGTTCGCGGTAGAGCACGTCCCGCTGCCGGCACAGTAGACTTCCCGGTCACCGCGTTTGGCAACACGAACCGTGGCCGCTGGCCCGAGAGTCCAGCTCCGAGGGAGCCGCGCTGGCCACGCCGCCTGGCCAGAGAGTGTCGTCGTAGGGAGAAAGGCATGTGTCAGCTCATCCCACTGGCAGGACTCATCGTCCTCGGAGCACCTCGGCGCCCGGTGTATGCCAAGGATGGCCGATCCTCTCAAGTCCAGCGCCCAGTCCATGCCAGCTTCGATATCGAAAATCAGACCGGCGGTCGCCCCGCCGTATATCGGGCCGAGCCCATGTCCTGATGTGCCGAGCCCCACCTGCGCCGATGCCTTCGCGTGGCCCGCGGCGTTGACAGGGGGGCTGGTGGAGGCGAGCCACAGGCTGGTGGCCGCAACCAGAGGGGTGAAATTCCTTGTAGAACGCATGCGTTCACTATGTTCGAGGAACAGACCGTCGTCCATATCCTCTGGGGATGGTCTGGCGCTGGCGGTTGGCTTTGAGTGCCATCGTTGCCGGCAGGGCCTCTCCCGGCGGCCACGCAGCTGCTTCTACGGACGGTGTTCGCTCGCCCAACACGGCATTCCTATCGACGTCGCCTTTGGCTCCGCGACAGAACAATAGCACTCGCCGGTTTGTGGAGGCTTCGAACGCCTCAGTTTCTGACGGGGCTTCTGCCTCGGTGTCGGGTCCCAATCCTTTCGGGGCCTATCCTGGAACAACCACATCCCCGGCCGACGTCGGTGGTAGCCTGGTCTCGCCGCGCCTACCCCAGGCGTCCGGAGGTTCCATGGCCTTTTCCCTCATCTGTCTCGCCCTCGCCGCCTCCGTCCAGGCCGCCGACCTGCACGTGGAGATCACCGCCTCGGGTGGGGAGCCGGTAGCCATCGACTACCCCGACGTGCAGCTCGCTGCGCTGCCGGGGTTGATGGTTGCTGGCGACAACGACAGCATGTTGTTGGTGAGCATCACGCTGTCCGCGGTCGAAGCAGAGCCCGACCCCGTGCCCCAAGTTCAGTTCGACGTGGTGATGCAGGAGCTGTCGTCGGACAAGAAGGGCAGGGCCTACCTGAAGGTCCTGAGCCGTCCCCGGATCCGTGCGCAAGTGAACGAGCAGGCGCGCCTGGCCCAGGGCTCCCGCATCCCCATCACTGGCACCGACCCTGTCGAGTACGAGGACAGGATCTTGTCCATCGAGCTGCTCTACACGGACCCTGTGCTGCCTGACGTGGAGGCCGCGCCCGCTCCTGGCCCCGAACCAGTGGTGCCGCCGGAACCCGCGGACTGATCGTCTCCCTGGCTACCCAGCGATGCTCCACTCGTCGTCGTACGACAAGGCTACGCAATCTACCTGCCAGTCCAGGTCGGCGGCCCGTTCTGCGGCGTTTGGGCCCAGGAACGCGCAGTCTACCGGGTTGGCTCCGCTGCCTTGGAGCCAAATCATATGGTTCAAACCCACTTGGCAAGGCAGATGCGATTCTACCTGGAATTCCTTGTCGGGATTGTACGGGCTTTCGTTGGTCCAGTTTTGAATTCGGCTGTCCGGCGACCAGCCGTCCGCCACCATTCGATGGGGCTCGCCTTCGCCGTCGAAGTCGATGGCCCATTCGACCGAAGTGGCGATTCCATTGACCGCAACCCGCATGTCCCACCAGTCGTCCCGACAGATCACCCTGGCGTCGCGGATCCATGTCTCCGAAGAGCCCTCTTCGAGCCGGTTACCCTGCTCGATCGTCGTCCTGGCTTTCGAGTCGCTGTCGATGCCGGTGCCGCAGGCCACGAGTAGCAGCAGAGGGTAGAGCATGGGTACCTCGAGGTGTGTGTGTCGGGTCTTGGGTCGTCCGCCTGGATCGACCGCTACTGTACCATGGCATCGCTTCGGTAGGCGGAACAAGCCCAGTCGAGTGGTCCATCAGAGGCAACTCCACCCCTCGACATAGGAGTGATCCGTCACCCCATCCAGCGACGTGCCCCCCTCCGGATCCTCCAGGTCATAGGCCACATCACAAGACCAAGGCCAGTCCCCTTGGCAGTCGAAGCTCCAGACGGCGTCCGGCTCACCGTCGTCGCCTAGATCCTTGATGACCTCGGTGAGGCGATAGGCGGCCTCGTCCCAGCTGTAGGCGCGGGACTCCAGCAAGTCGTCGCTCACCGACTCATCGCGACGGGTGAGCAAGCGCCCATGCGAGTCGTAGCTGTACGCCTCGCTGGAGGTGTCGCCGCTGTCGATCAGGAGGTGCTCGTGGCTCAGCAGGTCCCCTTGGGCGTCCCAAGTCCAGGCCTCGTTCTCGCTCAGGGCGCCGTCGTCCCAGGTCTCGCGGAGGGTGAGCAGGTCGCTGTCGTAGCTCAGCAGCTCGATGTAGCTGTAGTCGAACGAACCGTAGCTTTCGATGTCCAGGTACCACTCGACGTCACGCTGCATCAGCAGGTCGCCCTGGTAGGTGTTGGTGTAGACGTAGTCCGAGGTCCAGCGGTCGTCGGGATTGTCCAGGTCGCCGAAGATGATGGCGCTTGCGGAGGTGACGATGTTGTTGTGCTCGTCGCAGGTCTGGTCGAGTGTGACGGTCTTGAGGCCACCATCGCTCTCGATGGTGTAGCCTGCGTAGCCGAGGTAGCAGCCCGCTGCGTCGTAGCTCCATTCCCGGATTTCGTAGGTCCCATCGTCGTCCACGTGTTCCAAGCGCGCGGCCCGTTCGTCGGCGTCGTACTCGGTGGTCGAGGTGTAGTTCTGGCTGCCATCGGCCTGGCGGTCGAAGGCGAGTTCCTTTGTGCAGTCCCCGAAGTAAGGCATCTCGTAGGGCGAGGTGGAACCGTCGCTCGAGGTGTCGTCGTTGGCGGGACCGCAGCCCACGCAGCCGATGATGACGGCGACCGAAGCGGCGACGGTGACGGTTGGCGAACGGGTCATGGTGTCCTCCCTGAACCTGGGCTTTGGTCCAGTCTTGCTCGATGTCCGCAGTATAGCGCTGGAACCAGGGGATGGGGGCGCGCTGAGACCTCGCGTTATCCCAACAGGTCGCGGAACAGCACGGATACCGCCAGCCCGACCCTGTGCAACCATCCACGCTCCTGAACCGCTGGTGGTTGGCGCTGCGCGGCCGTGGGCTTCGTCCAAGTCCCCAGTTCGTCTTCGGTCAACCCGAGGTCCTCGTCACCATGGGCTTCTTCCCACCAGCGGCGGGCCAGTGAGCCCGCCAGCGGCAGGCCGTTGCGCTCGAGGGCCGCGACCAATGTTTGGCGGTCCACCACGTTCCAGGCGAGCTGCTGCACCGTCGCACCCAGGGCCTGGTCCAAGCGCTCGCGTCCGTAGTGCTGCTCCAGGGCCAGGTAGAAGTGCGAAGCCTTGTTGTAGACCAGCGCCTTGTACTCCTTGCCGCTGGAAAAACTGCTCCTGTCTCTTGCGGCCGCGCCGTCCTCCCCTCCGCTCAGCCGGTAGTCCAGGTAGCCGCCCCTTGCTTCTTGTCGCCAATCCTCGCTCCACGCTTCGGTGCCCCGGGTGTGCTCGGTGTGCCTCGTCGCCAGGTACTCCGCCAGTGCTTCTCCCGACACGCTATCGGTGGTGTCGACGAGCACACCCACCCACGCGTGCGCGATCTCGTGGACCACAATCCTGCGATGGATGTGGTTGAGAAGCTCAACCAACTTCTCATCCTGTTCGGGGGTGCGCTGCTCGAACACGCGCGCCGGATCCGTTGCTCGCGACACCGTGCGCTCTCGGTAGAATTTGCCCGCGATGAGCACCAATCCGGGGAAGCTCACGCCATCGACCGTGCCGTCGAGGCTGGCCTCTACGATGTCCAGTTCGCGGAAGGGGTAGGGCCCCATGATGTCGCTGAACAAAGTCAGCGCGGTGGCCGTGGCGTCCAGCGCCGCCTCGCCGGCCCGGGCGTCCCAAGGCAGATACCAGGACCGCACCAACACCCCGCCGACCTCACGCTGCTTGTGCACCCAAGTTCGTGACGCCGCCACCACCAACCGCCTCGTCCCAGCACCTTTGGCGCGGGTCATGGTGACGCCAGGGCGTACGGCCACCGGGTCGCTGTCCGCCAGGTTGGTGACCACAAGCAGCCCCGTGGGCGTCAGCACCCGCGTGTTGAAGACTGCTGGCAGGAACCAGCTTGCGTATCTCTCACCTGGCACAGCTACGTTTTCTTCTTGCTCACTCGTTCCAATAGTGACCAACAGGGGATGGGGTGTCGCGATGATGAGTAGACCTTCCCCCATCCCCAGCAGGCCAAATCCCGCGCCACAAAGCTGTTCCTGCCCCAGGTGCCGCTCTTCCTGAGACATGGCGAGGGCGTTGTTGACCGAGCGTGGCAGCTGGCACAGGCGCCCCTCGAATCGGCTCTCGATGACCACGGTCTCCATGGGCTGCAGGGGCCGGGCGAGCTCTACCGAAGCCGTCATGGCGTCGTCCAGGCTCCAGCTACACGCCGGGCCCTCGACACATGCCAGCGTTTGCAGGTCCATGCTTCCGCCGCCGGCCGCGTCATCCTCGTCCCCACCCTCGTGTTGCAGCGCAAGGATCAGCTCGTCCAACGCGCGATCCGTGGTGTTGGTGAACCGCAGGCTCTCGATCCCTTTGTATCTTCCCTCCACATCCGACAGTGCGAGCACCACATCATAGTGGGGCAGCTGCTCGAGGCTGTCCAACTCCAGCGTCTTCATGATGCGCTCGGGCTCGCCCTCCCGCAACAGGGCCGGAGCCGTCGCCCCCTCGTCGCCCCCGGCTGTGGCCACGAGCAAAACGATCCACTGCGGAAGCCAGTTCACCATGGCGTCACTGTAGCAGGCCCGGCCCCCGCCCATCGGAGGGCCGAAGGCCGCAATGTCGGCCGAGCACGACCGCCCGCCGACCACACGGTCCTGAACCGGACTACAGGCTCTCCTATGAAGAGGTCGCTGTCCAAGACCAGCAGGTTTCTGAGCCTGATCCTGCGTCACAAGCCCGAGCGCGTGGGTCTCGAGCTCGACGATGGCGGCTGGATCGAGGTGAGCGCGCTGCTCGACGCGCTCGACGCCCACGGGAGCCCCGTGTCCCAGCAGCAGCTCGAGCGGGTGGTGGAGCAGAACGACAAGCAGCGCTTCACCATTCGTGATGGGAAGATCAGGGCGAACCAAGGCCACAGCGTCTCGGTCGAGCTGAACCTCGTGCCCCGGGCGCCTCCCGACCAGCTCTTCCACGGAACGGCGAGCCGCTCCATGGCAGCGATCCTCGAGCACGGGTTGAAGCCCATGCGGCGGCAGCACGTGCACCTGTCCTGGGAGATCGCCGTGGCACGGAACGTCGGCTCACGGCACGGAAGGCCCGAAGTCCTGGTTGTCGACGCCGCCCGGATGGCTGCGGATGGCTTTCGGTTCTTCCTCTCCGACAACAAGGTGTGGCTCACTGATTCTGTGCCGTCGCGCTACCTGCGTGTTTACCAGGACAGCTGAGAGCATCACGCCCATGCCCCACCCCCCCGCCACCCTGTTTGCCCTCGCCCTGCTGGCCTGCAGCCCCGATCCCGCCACACCCCCCGATTCCGGGCCAGCCGACACCCAGTCCGCGCCCTGGATCACCCTCCCCAGGGTGATCACCACCTACTACATCGGCGGCTTCGACGACCTGCAGTACCAGGCGGTGCTGGCGTCACCCGACAACACCGGCGCCCTGATGCTGGCGGGCTTCGACTTCATGCAGTCCATCTCCGACAACGGGGACGGCAGCTGGGCCATCGAACTCCGGCAAGATCGCATCGACGCCATCCACGCCGCAGGGCTGCACGCCTGGGTAGACGTGGCTGCGGGCTGGGCGCCCACCGAGTTCTGGTCGGACTGGGACGCGCTGGCCGCCTTCCTGGTGCAGCTGGCGGAAGCGGGCATCGACGGTGTGGACCTGGACGAGTTCCAGACCGCGGTCGACGCCCCTTCCATCAACGCCCTGCGGGCCGACCTGCGCGCTGTCAACCCGGAGCTCCAGCTGGTGGTCACCCAGGTCTACGCCTCGCAGCTCGAGTCACTGCTCGAAGACGGCGCTCGCCCCGACGCCATCGCGCTGGCCTGGTACATCGCCGGCCCGGCGGGCTTCGAGCGCTGCAAGAGCCTGGCCGAGGCCTGGGACCTGCGCTGCGTCTACTGGGCAGACCCCTCCACCACCCGTCACATCCAGCAGATCGCCGACGAGAGCAGCGCGGTGATGCTGTGGAACCTCTGCTGGCACAGCTCCACCTGCAGCAGCGACGACTACTGGACCTGGATGCCCTGGGACGATGTGCAGCCCGAGCTCGAGGGCTTGGAAGCCTTCGGCAGCTTCCCGGTGGTGGAGTAGCGGCGCTGCGGTGCTCACGAACCCGCTGAGGGGCCGCCACCCCGGCCGTTGGCGAGCGCTCTGGGGGCTCCCGGTGCTCACGAACCCGCTGTGTGGCCGGCAAAACTCCTGCCAGCAACAGGGGTCACGCCGAACCATCCGATCCAGCGACAGGCCAGGCCTCAACCATCCACCCGCGCCGGGATCGACGTCAGCATTCCATGAAAACGGGCTTAGTAAGGAGTGGTGGCTGCGCCCATGCCACCCAGGAAACCTGTGCTGGATGGTTCAGTGGGACCCTGTCGCCGAAGTGGATGCTTCAGGCGGACCCTCTGTGCTTCGCGGCGCTATCCCCCTTCACAAATCCCGTCATCTCCACACACCGCCGCATCCGGGGGCGCACAGGGGGGGATGATGAGGGTGCAGCCGTCGTAGTCCACGCAGTGTTCGGTCTCGGCCTCGTCCAGCGCGGCATCGAACAGCTCGCGGTTCTCCACGGCGATCACCCGGCTGCAGTTGTCGAAGCACGAGCCGTTGACGGCCACCACCTCGCAGTCTTCGTCCACAGTGCAGGGCTGCTCCAGGTATACGGCGTCCAGCACCACCTGTGAGGCCGCGGACTCCACGTCCTGGCAGTACTCGTCACTGGGGCAGGCACTCAGGGTGACCGCGCAGGCCAGCAGGAACGACAGGGTGGACGCTGATTTCATCGTGGGTTCGTCTCCGCGAGAGGTGTGCTGGACACTGTACTGTTCCAGCGGAGACCCGCCACGAGAATCGCCCCGTTCTACGTGCTTGTCGGCCTGCCCGTGAACCTCAGCGTGGTTCGATCATCACCACTTCGGCGCCTGCGGCCAGCACGAAGCGGGTGCGGCCGTGGCTGCGCTCTACCAGTGCCTTGGCGTCGATGCCGCCACCATCGAGGTCCTTGCGCAGGCGCTTGACCAGGGTGTTGACGGCCTTGGGGTCCTTGGGGGGCAGCCGGCCCCACACCCGGGTGAGCACCACGGCGTCGGTGATGGGGTCGCCTGCCGGGCCGCTGCCCAGGGGCACCAGCAGCACCTGCAGCAGGTCGAAGCGCAGGCCCGGCAGCCAGATGGTGCGCAGGCGATGGCCCAGCTTGATGGTGATCTGGCCCCCCGCGGGAGGCACGGGCTGGAGCTCCACATGCCAGGGCAGATCGGGGGTGTCGTCGCCCATGGTGGTCTGGTGGGAGCTTGCCAGGTCCACCAGGCGCATGGTTGTACCTTGCCAGCCCAGCTCGTCGCCGCTCTGCAGCAGGTGGTTCAGATCCTTGGGGGGAACCCGACCGTTCAGGGTCACGCCAGGGCCCAGCAGGCCGCGCCAGCCGCCGGGCAGGGCGGGCTCGAGGCGAATGGCCCCCGGGAGCCAGCCGGGCATGATGAGGTCATCGGACTCGTCGCTGCCCACCACGAACGGGCCCAGGGCCAGGGGCGTGAAGCTGATGGCGCGGCCGGTGGGGTTGGCGATGGAGCGGTGGCGCAGCGCCCAGCCGGTGGAGGTGCTGGGCTTCTGGTGCTCGAGGTTCACGAGGATCTCGATGCCGGGCAGGGTGATCCTGTCGCCGTGCTGCAGGGTGCGGGATTCGGCGAGCACGGTGCCGTTGACCTCTACGGGGCTGCGACCGATGCGCACCAGCTGGACACCCTGGGGGTCGGTGTAGACCAGCGCGCTGCGCCGGCTGACCGAAGGATCGGTGAGCTGCACGTCGGCTGCGGCGCTGCGTCCGATGAGCACGCCACGCGGACCCACTTCCCAGCGTCGCCCATCGGCGCCTTCGAGCCAGCAGCGGGTGGCGATTCCTTCCATGGCGTGCTCCTGTTGCTCCTTCGCTATAGCCGAGGGCACTTATCATGCGCTCTCTCGGACGGGAGGTCTACCATGCCGGCTCACCGAACCCTCGCCACCCTCGTGGCCTCCCTGTGCATCAGCGGATCAGCGCTGGCTGGTGAGTCTGGGGTGGAGTTTGCCCTCGACCCCTGGGTGGACGGTGCCGTGCTGGCATCCACCGCCACCTACACCCTGGTCACGTTCATCGACGACGAGACCCCCTGGGTCGAGCAGGCCATGCCCCTCGAGCCTGGCTTGGGCTTCGACCAGCGCTGGGCCGGACTGCCGGAGATCGACGGCGAGGGCCCCGCGCTGCTGTCGGATATCGTGGGCTTGTACCCCAGCTTCGCAATGCCGGTGGTGATGGGAGTGCTGGGCGCCATTGGCGGCAGCGAGTCGGGTGCGGGCCCCCGGGCAAAGCGCGCGGGCGTGTGGTTCGTGGTGGGCGCCGAAGCGGTCACGGTCAACGCCACGCTGACCCATGTGGTGAAGCACGCGGCGCGCCGTCCCCGGCCCTACACCTACGATCCCGAGTGGCGGGCCGAGCTCGCTGAGTCCCTGGCTGCCGGCGAGCCGGTGGAGAGCGATCCCCAGCTGTCCTTCTATTCGGGCCACACCTCGGCCGCCGGCGCCTGGAGCTTCGCCCTGGCCCACAGCATGGCCATCACCCACGACTGGTCCTGGCCCCTGCGCACGCTGCCCTACCTGGGCGCCACCGGCATCACCGCTTGGACGGGAGTGCTGCGGGTCCGGGCCCACAAACACTTCCCCAGCGACGTGCTGGTGGGCGGCGTGGCCGGAGCGGCCGTGGGCATCCTGGTGCCCGAGCTGCACCGCAGCGATCGCCTGTCCCTGGCCACCGGCGCCACGGTGGACGGCACCCCCACGGTGGGGCTCACGGGCGTCTGGTAACACCCAGCAGCCACACCGCGGCTTCGTCGTCCCGATACGCGGGTGGGCCCAGGGCTGTGGTCAGCGCGCGCTGGGCGGGGAGGGGACTCGGCGCCCCGGTCCAGTGCTGCTGGCGATCCACCACCAGCAGTGCGGAGACGCCCATGGCCTCGAGGCTGAGCAACGCCTCGTCGGTGGGGATCTCGCCCCGGCTCAGCGCTGCGATCCGCTCGGCGGCATCCTGCTGCTGGGTGCTCCAGGTCCCGCCCGAGGCTGGGCTGTAGCCCTGCACCGACTCGAGCAGCGGTCGCCGATGCCAGGGCTGCAGCGCCACGCCAGCCATGTGTTTGCCCGACAGCACATCGGCCACCGGAGCGTCGCCCTGATCGGCCAGCCAGCGCGCGGCGTCCACACCGGGAGGTTCGGTGGGGCCGTCCCAGGTGGTGACCATGGTCATCGTGCTCTGGTTCAGCAGGGCCGCGACCCACAAGGCCGCTATGCCTGCGACCCTCAGCCAGCGCAGCCGCTCCCGCGCAGGGTCCAACATCAGCGCCGCAGCCACGGCGATGGCCGCCAGGCCGAGAGGCGCCGCGCGCACGGGGTGGTGCATACGGGCGAACCCGTCGGAGACGGCCATCAGCCACGCGGTGGGGCTGGGCAACGCAGCGCCGCCCAGGGTCCAGCACAGGCGCGGCCCCAGGGCCAGCATCAGCACCAACAGACCCCCGACGGCCCAGGGGCGTGCGCGCCGGGAGCCGAGGGCGAGCAGGGCCACGGGCAGGGCCAGGGGCAGCAGGCGGAAGCGCTCGGGAGCCGAGCTCATTCCCAGCAGGCCTGCCACGGGCATCGAGGTGTAGCCCGCGGGCGGTGGAGCTCCGGTCATGGCCGAGAAGTCGGCGGCTTGGGCCGCCAGCCAGGGCAGGGCCGCAGCCGTCGCGACCCCGGTGAGCACGGCCAGCATGGCCCCACGACGGGTCCAGGACGTGGGTGCAGCCGCCAGCACCGCGACGCAGGCCAGCCCCGCCGCCATGCCGTGGAACGGGTAGGCGATGGCCTGCAGGGTCAGCAGCAGCCCGGCCACCGCCAGCGCGGGCCAGGGCAGGCGGCTGCGGGGCGTACGCAGGGCGCCGGCCACGGCGGCCAGGGCCAGGATGCCCGGCCAGACCATGAAGCCAGCCATGCGCCCCCAGCCCAGTTCGTGCAGCAGGGTGGGGCTCATGGCCAGCACGACCCCTGCCGTTGACGCCGCTACCCGGGATGCTCCGGCCAGACGGGCCGTCAGCACCACGGCCAGCACGGCCAGCAACAGGAAGCTCAGGCCCATGGTGTTCCAGACCTGCGCCCAGCTGTCGAGATCGAACCACGGCAGCGCCAGCTTGGCGTCCAGCCGGTTGGGGAAGAGCTGATCCAGCACCCCGCCACCACCGGGCCAGCCCGTGGCGTCCAGCCACTCCACGCCGGTGGTCCACAGCTCCGCCTCGCGCCACCAGCACCAGAAGTTGCCCACGAAGTCGCCGTTGCCCCAGGGCTGCTCGGGCCCCCACAGCCCGCGCCCCAGGCTGCCCAGGGGCGCCCGCAGCGCCCACAGCAACACGCCGAGGGGCGCGACGAAGCAGGTGAGCTCCGCCAGGGCGAGGAGAAGTGGCCTTGTTGGGCTCGACCGTGAGATGCGACTCAAGACAGGAAGCTCCGGGTCCGACGTGGGTGTTAACCTTTGCAGCCCGCGCATCGACGGCTCCCGCCCTCCGAACCCCCGAGGCCCCATGCGGCTCCCCATTCCCGTTTTCTCCGCTGGTCTCCTGTTCCTGTTGAGCTCCGCCGTGGTCGTCGCGGCTCCAGCGGAGTTCCCACCCCCGGCCCCTCCGCCTGACACGGGGGACACGGGGGACACGGGGGACACGGGGGACACGGGGGACACGGGGGACACGGGCGACACCAGCGACACGGGCGACACGGGCGACACGGGCGACACGGGCGACACGGGCGACACGGGCGACACGGGCGACACGGGCGACACGGGCGACACGGGCGACACCAGCGACACCAGCGACACCAGCGACACGGGCGACACCAGCGACACCAGCGACACCAGCGACACCAGCGACACCAGCGACACCAGCGACACCGACACCACCGACACCGCCATCTACGCGGGTGCGGCCGAGATCGCCGGAGAGACCGGCGACTGCGGTTGTTCCAGCCGCGCGGCCCCCGCGGCCTTGGGGCTGGGGTTCTGGGTGCTGGGCCTCGCGGCGATGCGGCGGCGCGACGCCTAGGCGCAGAGGGAGCAGGTACGAAGCGGGAGCACATGAAGCATCCGCTACGGGCTCCCCAACGGCGTCTCCTGCGCTGCTACTGGCTGTCGCTGCGCAGGCGCCAGTCCAACATCAGGCACTGGGTCAGGGGCGGTAGCTCGCCCAGGGTGGCGGCGGCCTTTTCTTTGTCCACCTTGGGGTCCACCGCGGCCTGGCAGGGCAGGACCACCGAACGGGCGATGATCTTGGCGGTCTGCTGGAGCACCCAGTCGCCCTTCGAGCCCATGCCAGCGGCGACGGTGCTCACGGGGAACTCGGCGAAGCTCACGCCGCCCACGCCCGACGAACGGTAGTCGACCTCGGGCAGGTCGGAGGCGAACAGCTTGCCCAGGCGGGCCGAGGTGGCGTGGGCCGAGGCTTCGGGCAGGGGCACCATGTCTGCTTCGGCGCCCAGGTGGCGCACCATCTTGTTGACCACCTTGTTGATCCGGGTGCGGTCGTCGTCGCCCACGATATGCAGGCAGCCGCCTTGGCCGCGGGTGAACTCGGCCACGGTGGTGTCGAAGCTCTCGGGGAACTCGGACTGACCCGAACCTTCGAGGGTTATCCGCAGCGCTTGTTCGTGCAGCTGCTTGTCGTTCATGTAGCTGGACATCTTCGACGCCGGGACCATGGCGTCCACCTGGGGATTCAGGCCGAAGTGCAGAGCCTGGCGGTAGGTGAGCTGTCCCACGCCGCGGGTGCAGACGTCTTCGGTCAGGGAGTCCTCGAGCTTGGTCCATTCGTTGGCATGGCGGCTGGGGTCGGCGGCGATGTAGGGCAGCACCTTGATCAGCTCGGAGTCGAGGTCTTCCTCGGCCAATAGGCGCTCGCGGAAGTCGGCGAACTCGTTGGCCTTGCCGCCGCGGGATTCGATGAGCCAGTTGTACTGCTTGGTCTGGGTGAGGATGATCTTGGCTTGTTCCCAGACCGCGTCCCGCAGCTTGGAGTCCTCTTCGAGGGCCAGGCCTACGCCGCCGGGCTCCCGCAGAACCTCGGCCACCAGCTCGGCGAAGGACCAGGAGGTGTCCTCGCCACGACCGTCGGCGAAGCCCAGGGTCTTCTCGCAGCTCTCGAGCTTGACCGACTCGGAGTCGAGCAGCTTGGCGGTCTTCTTGCCCTTGCAGCTCATGCCGCCGGCCAGGGCGTAGCCACCGATGATGGTGAGCCCTAGGAAGATGTACCGGGGCTGGAAGATGGCACCGGACTTGACGAAGGTCCAGGCGCGCTGGATGAACTGGCCGGGGCCGGTGACCAATACCTTGGTGAAGGCCTGGCGCCGGGCTTCCTTGGCCATGGCGCCGCCGGTGAGGCGCTTGTCGCGGATGCTGGGTTTTTTGTCCCGGGAATCCTTGACCTCTTGGGGGAGCTCGTCCAGCTCGATGATGAAGCGCGGGCCGTTTTCGGTGACCAGCGCGAAGCTGTCGCCGGCGCGGACCGCGGTGGGGGTGTCCACCTGCACCGGGGCGCGGGCGGACTGTTTCCACAGAAAGACCGTGGCCGTGCGCTCGGCGGGGGCCAGGATCATGGAGTTGTCGGCCTGTCGCATCACGCGCACGTGGACGGGCAGTACACCCAGGCTCTGGGGCAGGGTGATGTCGCAGCGTGAGCCCTCAGAGCCCAGCACGACTTCTATGCCCTCGAAGAAGCCGAAGCGTGTGCCGCCAAACTCGGGTGTCAGCCGCAGATAGAGGACAAGCTCTTCCATCATCTCTTCTCCGCTCGGTCTCGAGCAGCATAGCGTATGGGGCGGCGCGGCACAGCCTGATATGATCCCGGTCCGGCTCCTCACGCGCCGATGGTGGCCATGAACATCTTCCTCGTGCCCTACACCCCGATGCGCCACTTGGTGGTGGGCTTGTACTGCGCCGGCGCGGGCCTACTGGCCTGGTGGTTGCTGCTGCTGTACGTCGCCGTGGTGGGGCCCAGCTGGGGCCCCGGCTCCGATGGCGCATTGTTTCTGGCCGTGGTGGGTTCATCCGTCACCACCGCCTCGGTGCTGGCCGAGCACTCCCTGCGCCGCAGCAAGGTGTGGAAGCGCGCCGCCATGGCCGGCCTCGCCATGGCCGTTTCGTTCTTCCTTTCGCTGTTCGCCTTCTGGTTCTACAACAGCCTGCTGGGCCCCGGCATCATCGCTCCCATCGTGCGCCTGTGCATGGAGTCGTTCGGCCTGTTCCGGTCGGGCCTGCCCGCCGACGGCGGCGGGGAACAGCTCCGGGCGTTGGTGGAAGCGGTCAACCTCGACATCTCCGATGCCAGCCTGGTGTCCTTGCGCTACCGCTTGGGCGCCTTCACCGCGGTGGGGTTCGCCAGCGCCGTGGGGCCGCTGGTGGCGCGCAAGGGTCGCGGCTTCCTCTACCACCTGCTGGCCGGGCTGCTGGCCGGGATGTTCGCTGCCGCGGTGTGGCACGTCAGCGCCACGGTCATCTCCTCGGACCTGTACTGGGCCGGCGCCGCCTCGGCCGCCGCCTGGGGCTTGGCCTTCGGCGTCTTCGCTTGGCCCCTGCCCGATGAGCTGTACGCTGGCTGGTTGCGCATCCTGTCCTTCGATCGCTTCGGGCGCCGCATCCCCATCGACGCCCCCGACGGTCAGCCCAAGGAACGTTTCGTGGGCCACTTCCCCCGGGGCCTCGACCTGTTCCTGCCCGGCGAAGCCGGCGTGATGGAGATGCACCTGTCGGTCGCGGTCGACAGCCAGCATCGCTACTTCGCCCGCGGCCTAAGCCTGGCCGCCACCCTGGTGCGTCGCTTCCTCGAGAAGGTCCGCTTGAGCTACGATCCCCGGCGTCCGGCCCCCCTCGAGACGCGGCTCACCTCGGGCGACCGCATCGTGCTGGGAGCAGGCGATCAGCAGGCCGAGCTCGAGTTCCTGATGCTGCCGCGGGAGGAACGATGAAGTTCCTGCACCGCGCGCTCCGGCTCGTCGCGGCGGCCCTGGTCCTGGCGGGCTGCGGCGGCAGCGACATGCAGGCCATCCCCGGCTCCACGCTGCGTGTCTCGCGTCCAACGGCGGCTCAGGGCACCGAGCTCGAGCTCCGCATCTTCACGAAACCCTCCCAGTGCGGCAACCTCTCCCACGCCGAGCCCGAGCAGTGCCTGCCCCGGGTGGATCGCGGCGCCGGCGAGGTGCACCTGGCCTTCCAGTTCCTGGCGGGCACCGACCCCTGGCCCATGGCCATCGACGAGCAGCACCTGCAGGTGGTCCACCAGGGCTCGCTCATCCAAGAAGGCCAGAACCAGCAGAGCTACGACGTCATTCCCCACGATCCCGTCAAGTCCGACCAGCTCTTCGTGCTGATCATCGACGGCTCGGGGTCCATGAACGAGCCCGCTTCGGATCCCAAGATCGACCGGGTGCGCAAGGCCCTGCTGCGGCCCGAGGTGTCCCAGGCGTTCTTCCCCTCCAGCACCACCACCGGCCTGGTCCTGCTCGAGTTCTCGGGCAACAGCGTGCGTCCGGTGGGTGGTGAGCTGAAGGTCATCACCGGCCGCAAGGAGTTCAAGCGCCTGGTGCGGGATAAGCTCCGGGCCAGCGGTGGCTTCACCAACCTGTACCAGGCCATCGAGTACGCCACCGGCGACCTGCTCACGGATTCCCCAGAGGTCACCGAGTTCCTGCGCACCACCACCGGCGCGCCCACGGTCATCGCCCTGACCGACGGCTTCAACAACGAGCGCGGATCCGACACCTGTGCGTCCAACGCCCCCCGCCTCGAGTCCCTGCTGCGCCACCTCGAGTCCGTGCGTGGCGAGAGCTCGGAACTCACCGCGCGCCCTCGGGTGTTTACGGTGGGGCTGGGCCGTCCGTTCCGTCGCCGCTTCGAGCTCCCCGAAGAACTCGCCAAGGTCAAGCCCGCGGCTCTATGCGGCAAGAAGTACCGTGAAATGCGCATCGACGGTCACCTCGAGACCCTGGGCATCGACAACGCCTCGCTGGCCTGGATCGCCGAGGTTGGCGGCGGCGGTAGCTTCGTCAAGCAGAAGACCGATGGCCTCGGTCAGGCCTTCACCGCTGCCGCGGCAGAACAATACGAGTGGTTCGAGGTTCGTTATCGCCTCGATCCCTTCTACCTGCGGCGCTCCTTCGAGACCACGCTGCGCCTGTCGGCCTTCGCCGAGGCCGAGGCCTCCCTCGAGCTCCACCCCTCGGCGTGGCTCGATGCGCCGCCGGGGGTCCGCAGCGAAGACGGCTGGACCAGCCCTTCCAACCTGGCCCGCACCGTGGGCTTGGTGCTGCCTCTGCTGGGCCTGCTGGTGGCCTCGAGCTTCCTGTCTCCGGCGTGGCTCAACGCCCGTCGAATCGTCCTTGGGCGCTTGAGACCGCCGCGCGCGCCAGCGGCTCCCGGCGTGGCTTCGTCAGCCCCAGGTATGCCTCCCGCGGCTGCGCCGCAGGGGCCCTCATCAGCAGCCGGACCCCCTGGCACGTTGCCCGGTGGGGACGCTTCCCGGTAACATCCATGGGCTCGCGCCCGCGCATGCGTTCCTCTTGTGCGGTCCACAGCCTCCAGCGTCGTTCGGGAGAGAGAACGTGGCTCGCTTCATTCGAAACTACGAAGTCATCAACAAGCTCGGTGGCGGCAAGTTCGGCGAGGTGTTCCTCGCAGCAGGGGAGACCCCCGGCCGTGGGCTCTCCGCCGGGCGTCGCCGCATCGTCGCTGTCAAGAAGCTCCGTGAGAGCTCCACAGGCGACGCCGCCAACCTGCTGATGCAGGAGTTCGCGCTGCTCGACCAGGTCAAGCACCGCGGTATCGTGCGGGTCTTCGAGTACATCCAGGAAGAGAACGCCGTCGTCATGGAAGCCGTCGATGGCGTGACTCTGCGCCAGGTGCTCGACGAGTGCGACAAGGCCCACGAGCAGGTGTTCACCGAAGCGGTCATCGAGATCGCCTGCGAGATCGCCGACGCGCTGTACCAGGCTTACACCACCCCTGGCGACAACGGCGAACCCCTGCGGCTGGTGCACCGGGATCTCAAGCCCGAGAACATCATGCTCACCCCCAGCGGTGAGGTGAAGATCCTGGACTTCGGCTTGGCCCGGGTCGACAACGCGGACTTCGAGCGCGAGGACCCCAACCGCCTGCGGGGCACGCCGATCTACATGGCCCCCGAACAAGCCACCATGCGCGAGGTGGATCACCGCACCGACCTGTTCACCCTGGGGCTCATCACCTACGAGCTGCTCATGGGCCGGGCCGCCTACCGGGTGCCCGAGAACTCCCCCGATCCGGTGGCCGAGGTCTACGACGCCATCGAACGCGCCGCCTTGACCGAGTGCGTCAGCGAGCTCGAGTCCAAGATTCCTGGCATGGGTCCCATCATCGCCCGCTGCCTGCAGGCCCGCCCCCAGAGCCGCTACCAGAATGGCCAGGAGCTGCTGGTGGATCTGCGCCGGCAGCTGTACCGCGACCGCGGTGCCTACCTCGAAGAGTTCTGCGAGTTCTTCTTCGGCTCCATCTACGAGCACGAGCCCCTCCCCGGCCTCGACCAGGTCTCCAGCTCGGGCCCGGCGCCCACGGGTCGCCGCCGCCGCATGAGCATCGAAGAGCGTCTGCGCCAGTCCATGGAGCGCGAGCAGGTGGCCACCCGGGAGCCCCCCCGTGCCCAGCCGCCGGTCACCCCGGCGCCCCGGACCCCCGGGCCCCCTCCCGGCCGTGCTCATCAGCGGGCCAAGCCCTTCGCGCCCCCCAGCCGCGGCACCCCGGCGGCGCCGCCACCCAGGCCTCCGGCCGCACCGCCGCCCAAGCCCCGGGCCGCGCCGCCGGCCCGTCCGCGCATGATGGGCGCCCACAGCCCCGACGAGACCGGCATGCTGGAGATGGTGCCCCTGAGCGCTGATGGCTCGGGTGAGCCCGAGGTCGACGACCCGTCCGCCACCGCGTTCTTCGCCATTCCAGCACCCCGGGCCGAACCCAGCAAGCCGGTCCCCGCGCCGGCGCCCTCGGCACCTGCTCCAGCGCCGGCTCCGCCCATGGGTGCGCCTCCCATGGGTGGTATCCAGGGACCCAGCGCGGGCGCCCGCGCTCCCGCTCCGGCCCCGCCCCCCATGGGCGGTATCCAGGGCCCCACCTCGGCGGGCCCGGCCGGCACGCCCTTCCAGGCCTCTCAGCCTCCGCCCAGCCCACCCCAGAAGGAAAAACGAGTGTCGTCATTCAGGGTCTACGCCCTGATCATGGCGGTGTTCGTGCTGGGCTGCACCGCGGTGGTGCTCGCCGTCTGGTTCGGCCAGCGGGCCATCAAGGACAATGTGGTCGAGACGCCCACCACCAGCACGGCGGTGGCCGATGCACCCCGGCGGGACAAGGTCAAGGAAGACACGGGCGACGAGCCCGAGCCCGAGCCTCCGCCCCGGCGCACCACCACCCGCAAGACCAACCCGACCACGGTCGCAGCCCCGGCCGCGCCCAAGACCAATCCGGGGACCCTCACGGTCAAGATGACGGATCAGACCTTCCTGACCACCGTTGAGGTCACCTGCCCCAGCGGTATGCGCCAGCGAGCGTCCATCGGCCCGGGCGGCACGGCCACCATCAGCAACGTGCCCACCGAGACCTGCGTGCTGCACTTCAAGGGCGGTGCCCCCGCTCGCTTCTCCCCTGTCTCCGGTGGTCAGTCGTTGTCCTGCTACATCCAGGGCACCACGGCGGTCTGCAAGTAGCCATCTCCCCCATCCCGGCCCCTTCGGAGCTCCATCCATGATGCCGAGAATTCTCTTTGTTCTGTCCTTCCTTCTGTGGTCGCTGCCTGCGATGGCCGGCGACGCCTCGTCACCGCTGTGGTCCGATGGCGCTGTAGCCCACAAGAAGTCCGACGACGGCGGCGGAGGCGGTGATGTCAGCGCCGAAGAGGCCGAACGCCTGGCCGAAGAAGAGCGCAAGAAGAAGGACAAGATGGCCCGCGTTATCGTGCTTCGCTGGTCCAATACCGATACCGACTACCTCGACGAGAACGTGCATCGCGTGGTCCGCAGTCGCATCGCTCGCTCCGACGCGCTGTTCTTCCCCGAGGTCGATCTCTACCAGAACGGCCGCAAGCTCAAGGACAAGACCGTGGTGCCGGCCATGCAGCCCGCGCTGGTCCCGGACAGCAACATCCAGCCTGTGCTCGACTCCGTGTCCCAGATCCAGGGTGTGGCCTACAACGCCCTGCAGCCCCACGAGTGGGGTCTGAAGGCCCAGGAACTCCAGCAGATGGTGGAGCTGATTTGGTTCGTCGATCGCATCGAGCTGCGTGAGCCCCTGTTCCTGCTCTACGCCCAGATCGGTCGTGCGGCAGAGAACCAGAACCTGCCCACTCCCCCCTTCTTCGAGCAGATCGGCAACCAGCCGGTCAACTACTACTGGTACCTGGCGGCCTGCATGGCGCAGCAAGAGCCTTCGCTGATGTCCAAGGTCACCGACCAGTCGTTGCTGGCCACCATCAACTACTACCTCGAGCAGCTGCAGTCGGGCGCCTACCCCACCATCAAGGTCGACCTCGAGCTCGATGACAACTGGGATGGCGATGCCTTCGCCGAGACCTACGAGCTGCTGTTCAACGGTCTGCCCGTACAGACCGACGAGAACGCACAGGTGCCGGTCTTCCTGGGCCGCACCGACATCTACCTCAAGCGTCTGGACACCGGCCACGGCCTGTCCGAGCGCCTCGAGGTCACCAAGCTCGACGACAAGTTCTACCCGGTCATGCAGAACGCGCGGAAGCGCATGGGCATCGACTTCATCGACCAGCTCTTCTTGCACCCCAACGAGTGCTCCCCAGAGCTCGACGGTGACATCCTCAACTACCTGTCCATCTACGCCAAGCTCCACGCCAAGTCCGAGGTCTACATCGCGGTTCCCCAGTACGGAAACCCCAACAAGACCTGGATCTGGCGCTACGACCGCAAGATGGCCAACCTGGCCTTGGTGGGCGGCGCTGGCGATGACTTCCCCGTGCGCTTCGCCTTCCTGGTGTCCAGCGGCATCGTCTACAACGACGCGATCCCCGCCTTCGACGAAGATGTGACCCGGGACGAGGCGGAGACGATGTACGTCGACGTCCGCAACCACGTCAGCCTCGAGACCGCGGCCGCCGAGCTGCCCATCAACTTCGAGCTGCGGGGCCACTACAACCGCCTGATGGTCAACGTGGGCCTCGAGATCGCGTTCAACCTGGCCGATACCACCGAAGGCTGGGTCGAGTACTACCAGTTCGGCAAGAACAACGACACCACCGCAGGGTTGACCGGCTGCCGCTACGTCGACACCGGTGACGAGGACGAAGACGGCGTCCCCATCTTCGATTGGGACTGCAGCGGCGACATCTACGAGGTCTACAACCAGCGCACGCTGAACCGGAACCTGTACTTCGGCTCCGCTGTGGTGCTGGGCCGCGACGCTGGCATGGGCTTCGGGCCCCGCATCGGCTTCCGTGTAGGCTGGAAGAACATCCCCCACGGCATTCAGCCCACCGTAAACCTGGGCTGGGCCATGCAGTCCCCCGCGCCGGAAGGTGGCGAGCGGGTGCGGCCCCTCATCGACATCGACCTGCGCGGTGGCATGTTGGTGGCCAACGGCCGCAGCCTGGCCATCCCCGAAGGCGAGACCTACAAGATCTACCCTGTGTTCGGCATGACCGTCGGCGCGGGGCTGACCTTCTGATCGGGGCCGCTTTGCCCGCGAAGCGCGCCCTTGCCTCGCTGCTGCTGCTCGCCCTCCCTGGCGTGGCCGCAGCCAGTCACGTGCAGTGGCTGGGGGAACTCCCCCCGGAAAGCCAGCGACAGCAGGTGGAGCGCAGCACGGGCCCGGCTCGCCACGTCGACGGCTCGGTCTTGGCGTGGCCTACCGACCCGGAAGCCCTCGCTCGGTCCCAGCAGGCCATGGACGAGCTGGGTGGGGTGCTGACGGCCAGCCAGGGGCGCTGGGAGGCCTTCGACGTCGAAGCCGACATCGCCCGCAACCTGGGTCAGGCCGCCGCCGAGCTGGCTTTGCTCGAGGGGCCGACCGAGCGCGAGCGGCTCTACGGCTCACTGCTGCTGCAAGGCGCCGCTGTGTACTGGGCCTGGCCCCCCCAGGAGCGGGAGCGCTCCCCCGACGCCGAGGTCTATCTCCACGACGTCCAGGGGCAGCGGCTGCTGCGACCCTGGACCGACGCGGTGGCCTTGTTCCCTGATCGCGAGCCCGCGCGAGAAGATCTACCGGACCAGGCCAGCTACGACGCCTTCCACAGACAGCGCAACCACCTGTTGGCGCAACGGCGCGCCGAGCTGGCCGTGCTGGGCCTTCCTGCCGGATCAGAGATCTGGGTCGATGGCCTGGTGGTGCAGGACCCCGCCCGCGTCTCCCTCGTGGCGGGGCAACACCGGGTCCACCTGCTGCGTGATGGCGTCGTGGCGGTGCCTCGACAGCTGTGGCTGGAGCCTGGTCAGCGGCTCGAGCTCGAGGGCTTGATCACGGTGGAGGACCTCGAGCGGGCCACCGAGCGGGTGCTGGCCGGCAATCTCTTGGAGCTGCCCCAGCCGGTCAAGGACCGGGTCTTGGAGCTGCGCAGCGATGCCGGCAGCGAGCCCTACTATCTGGCGGCCGCCGGTGGCCGGGGCAAGCCCCTGTCCCTCGAGATCGCCGGGGACACGCCTTGGATTCTGGGCGAGTACGAGCGGGATACCGCCCTGCTCATCGACGTGGCGCTGGGTGCGGGTGTGATGGCCAGCACGGCGTTCCAGGAATCCGACGGCGCCACCGCCCACGGCGCGGCCGCCACGGTGTTGGATGTGGGCGGACAGTTCGCCTGGCGCCGCTGGGCCGTCTTGGTCGAGCTGGCGGTGAGCGACACCACGGGCCGCGCAGGGGTCGAATACGGCGACGTGGCCACCACCGACAACGTGGTGGCGTCCTCGTTCGCGCGCTTCACGGTGGCCCCGGGATTCTATGTGCTGCGGCTGCGGCCTCGGCGCACCAGCTTCGTCGTCGCGGCCCCCATCGGCCTGCTCAGCCCCGCCCATGGCGGCGTCGGCGCGCAAGCCTGGTTCGGCATCCCCATGGGTCGCACCACCTGGCTGCGGCTGGGGCTGGACTTCTACAAGTTCAACGAGCTGGCCAAGTGGGTGGACGTAGATGGGGTCAACGACCCTCTCACCAGCATCTCCCTCCGAGTGGGCGTGGCGCAGAAGCTGCATTAACCTCGAGGTGTCCAACACTCGGGGTACTCCATGTCCGTACTCGCACTGGCCCTCGCCGCCGGCGTCGCCTCCGCTCAGCCACTCGCTTGGTCCTGGGATACCAGCCAGCCGGTGCACTACCACGCCGAGATCACCCGCGAGCGCTACGACGGCGACTGGCACATGGCGATCCAGAACCTCGAGGCCCGGGCCCAGCTCACAAACCTCGCCATGGACATGAGCTGCGGTGTGGTGGACGTGCTCAAGAAGGGCTGGGCCATAGAGTGCAGCTTCCACAACGTGGTGGTCTCGGGCACCGCCTTTGGCGGCGAACAGGACAAGCTCAACACCATCTTCGAAGAGTATGTGGGCTACCTGAACCAGGCCTCGGGCATCTTCGAGATGTCCGCCGCCGGCCGGATCAAGAGCTTCGACATCCGGACCTTCGAGTCCCGCAGCGAGCGCGAGAGTCAGGTCATCGACGCCATGCGTATGCTCATGGTGCGGCCTTTCGCTTTGCTCGAGCTCGAGCTGCCCAAGAGCGGCGACGACAAGGGCAAGGCCTGGAAGCAGGGCGGGTCCCCCCTCCTCACCCAGCTCCGCAGCTCCTACGGTACCGCTGGCGCTGTGATCATCAAGCACAGCGTCGAGTCCAGCGAAGGCACGCTGGTGCAGATCGGTACCGAGGGTCGCGCCACGGTGGCCTACGGCCTGGCGGTGGAGTCCGACGGCACCAAGAACATTGCCCTGGACCTGGCCGGCGCCGCCAGCTTCGACAACGCGCTGGGAGTGCTGGTGGCCCGCGACTCCATGGTGGTGGGCAACTTCACGGCCAGCGCTGCCGCATCGGGTCCCACGGACCACTTCCGCGAGATCGGCACCTTGGTGCGCATCGACGCCATCCCTCTGCCTCCAGCACCCACCCTGGAACCGGCGCCAGAGCCGGAACTCGAGCCTGCCGTCGAGCCGGCTGTCGAACCCGCACCCGCTGCTGACTGACCCCTACAACCCCACCACCACCGCCTTGCTCCAGGGGCCGTCCACGGGCAGGTCGTCGCGGTCGGTGCTCGAGTAGCCCGCGCTGCTGCCGTAGTAGACGTAGGAGTCCATCTCGAAGCTGCTGTCGCTGCGGTAGCAGTTCACGATGAGGTCGGGCCAGCCGTCCTCGTCCACGTCTGCCGCCTGGGCCCGGAAGCCGCCGTCGGTGGCCAGCCCGGTGAGATCGGCGGTGGAGTAGCCTGCCGAGGAACCCCAGTAGAGCCAGGAGCTGTACGAGTAGGTGGACCCCGAGTAGTAGTGGGCGAAGAACAGGTCTTCCCAGCCATCGAGATCCAGGTCCTCGGCCACCACCGCCCGGGCGCCGTAGCTGGTCAGGCCCGTGCGATCGGAGCTGCTGTAGCCGCCGGTGTTGCCCCAGTAGATGTAGCTGGTGGTGGTGTAGCTGGAGCTCGAGTAGTAGCTGGCGAACACCAGATCGGTGAACCCGTCGTCGTCGAAGTCGCCGCTGGCGACGTCCCAGGCACCGTAGGTGTACAGGGCGTCGTAGTTGGTGCTCACCGGGCCGGATGAGGAACCCCAGTACACGTATGAATACGTGCCGTGGCTCGAGCCCGAGTAGTAGCAGGCGAAGACCACGTCCAGCCAGCCGTCGCCGTTGAGGTCCTCGACGTCCACCGCCACCGCGCCAGTGGTGGGCAGCACGCTGAGATCGCTGGTGGAGTAGCCCGCCGCCGATCCCCAGTAGACATAGGAGCCCACCGCGTAGGAGCTGCCCGAGTAGTACTGGGCGAAGATCAGCTCGTCCCAGCCGTCGCCGTCCAGGTCGGCCACTTCGAGGTCGTAGGCGCCGTAGGTCGCAAGCTCCGTGCGGTCACCATCGCTGTAGCCGCTCGCTGATCCCCAGTAGATCATCGAGGTGCTGGCGTAGCTGGTGCCGTAGTGGCTGGCGAAGATCAGGTCGGTGTAGCCGTCGGCGTCCAGGTCCCGAGCCCGCACGGCGATGACGCCTTCTGTGCCCAGGTCCGAGCGGTCGCTGCTCGAGTAGCCCGCCGCCGATCCCCAGTAGATGTAGGAATCGACCAGCCGGGTGGTACCGTCGTAGTAGCTTCCAAGCACGATATCCTGGTATCCATCGCCGTTCAGGTCCTCGACCAGCGCCGCCAGGGGGCCCACGGAGTCCAGGGTGGTGCCGTGGCTGGACGCGAAGCCGTAGCCGGTGCCGTAGAAGGCTCGCGAGCTGGTGTACTTGCTGCTGTCGTTCTGGTAGCTGGGGAAGAGCAGATCGGGCAGGCCGTCGCAGTTCAGATCCGTGCAGGTGTCGGCGCCATCGCAGTCCTGATCCACGCCGTCCCAGGGGGTCTCGGTGGCGGTGGAGCCCGGGTAGGCCGTGCTGTCACTGTCGGCGCAGTCGCTGGCGTCGGCCACCGTGCCGCTGGGCTGGCTGCAGGTGGTGGTGGCGGTGGTGGGGTCGCCGTAGCCGTCGCCGTCGGCGTCGCTGTACCAGGTGTCGCCATCGATGGGGGAGACGTCCACCGTGCCGTCGCAGTCGTTGTCGATGCCGTCGCAGATCTCGCTGGCGCCAGGGTTGGTGGAGCTGTCGGCGTCGTCGCAGTCGCTGGCGTCGCTCACCGTACCGCTGGGCTGCTCACAGTCGATATCCGCGGTGGTGGGGTCGCCGTAGCCGTCGCCGTCGGCGTCGCTGTACCAGGTGCCCGCGTCGAGGGCGTCGTCTTCGTCAGCGGTGCCGTCACAGTCGTTGTCCGACCCGTCGCAGGTCTCGTCGTTGCCGGGCCAGGCATCGGGGTCGGTGTCGTCGCAGTCGCTGTCGTCGCCGACCCAGCCGCTGGGCTGCACGCAGGCGGTGGTGGCGAACGCGGGGTTACCGAAGCCATCGGCGTCGGTGTCGGCGAACCAGCTGGCGCCGCCGATCACCCCTGGGTCGTCGTCGTCCACCAGGCCGTCGCAGTCGTCGTCCGTCCCGTTGCAGATCTCGCTGGCCCCGGGGCTCTTCGCCCTGTCGCCGTCGTCGCAGTCGGTGCTATCCGCCACGTGGCCGCTGGGCGCCGCGCAGGCGACGGTGCTGCTCGCCGCGTCTCCGTAGCCGTCGCCATCGGCGTCGGCGTACCAGGCGGTGGCATCCACGGCGTCGTGCTCATCCACGGTGCCGTCGCAGTCGTTGTCCACGCGGTCGCAGGTCTCGATGCCGTCGTCGTTGATGGACGCGTCGCTGTCGTCGCAGTCCGCGCAAGCGGCCCAGCCGTCTCCGTCGTCGTCGGCGTAGCCGGTGGACCCGTCGCAGTTGTAGTCGGCGGGATCGGTGCAGTCGGGCTCGGCCGCGCCGGGGTTGTAGCTGTCGTCGCTGTCGTCGCAGTCGCCACCCAGGGCCGCGTAGCCCCTGGGCTGCTGGCAGGCCTGGGCGGGTACCGTCGAGTCGCCGTAGCCATCGGCGTCGCTGTCCTGGTACCAGGTGTCGGTGTCGTACACCGGGCTGTCCTGATCGTCGCTCAGGCCGTCGCAGTCGTCGTCCAAGCCGTTGCAGATCTCGGTGGCCGTGGGGTGGATCTCCGAGTTGGCGTCGTCGCAGTCGCTGTCGTCGCCGATCCAGCCTGCCCCGGGCTCGCAGTCCAGGATCTCCACGCTGGGATCGCCGTATCCATCGCCGTCGGCGTCCTGGAACCAGGCCAACTCGAGCCCCTCGTCCGCCCGGTCGTTGCAGTCGTCGTCGGCGTCGTTGCAGACCTCGGCGGCGCCGGGGTTGACGCTGGAGTTGGCGTCGTCGCAGTCGGTGCTGTCGCTCACCCAGCCCTCGCCGGGGTCGCAGCTCTCCTGGCTGTTGGAGGCGTTGCCGAAGCCGTCGCCGTCGGCATCGGCGTACCAGATCTCCTGCAGGTCTTCGTCGATGGCCTCGTCGCAGTCGTTGTCCACGCCATCGCAGCGCTCGGCGGCGCCGGGGTGCACCTCGTCGTCGGCGTCGTCGCAGTCGGTGGCGTCCGCCGCGGTGTCCGGGGGCTGCTCACAGGCCTGCAGGGCTTCATCGGCATCGCCGTAGCCGTCGCCGTCGGTGTCGGCGTACCAGGTCTCCAGCAGGCCTTCGTCCACATCCCCGTCGCAGTCGTTGTCGATGCCGTCGCAGGCTTCGTCCGCCCCCGGGTGGATGGCCGCGTCGCTGTCGTCGCAGTCGTCCTCGACGCCGTAGCCGTCCCCGTCGTTGTCGACGATGTCCGGGCCGGTGTCGTCGGGAGTGGTCGGCCCGCTGTCGTCCGGCTTCTCCGGCGTGCGGCAGGCGGAAAGGAGAACGAGCAGGATCAGAGTGCGCATGGGTCGGTCCTCGCGCCGAGTGTAGCACCCGCGGGCTGGCTGGGGTGCGACCGTCAAAGGGGGTGTCGACTCTTCGACGATCCGTCCGACACCTTGACGGTGTGAGACGGACCAACGCCGACAATGCGCTGGCATCCCTCTTGCGTTTCCCCTGACCGTCACCGTCAGGGAGAAGCGCAATGAGCCTCGCCTACCAACAGCAGCAGCAACAACGCCGTCAGCAACAGGTGGTCCACCACGAGCCCCAGCTCTCGGTCGTGCCCAGCCGTTCCACCACCGAAGCCCCCGAGCAGGATGAGCGCTACGCCAGCGCCGGCAACGGCCAGCGGGCTTCGATGGCCGGCCTGGAGGGGGGAGGGGAGGGTGGTCAGGCCGCGGCGCCGCCCCCGGGGGCCGGGATGGACACGCTCCGGGACCACGTCGCCACCGAGGCCGCAGCGGACCCCTTCGCCATCGGTCCCGCGGATCTGGCCGCCGGCTTCCTGGGCGCCGAGGAGGGCTTGCTGTCCGGAGCCGATGGCTGTGTGGAGGCTATGGCGGGCTTCGAGGACGCCAGCAGGCGCTGGTACCACCTGGGCCGGGGACGGGAGTGCTACGAGCGGGAGCGCCCCGTCTACGAGCGGGACCTGCGCGAGCACCAGCGTCTGGCCCTCGATGCCCGCCACGACGGCCTGCGGGTGGAGATCACCGCCCGCGTGGTGGACGAGGCGTTGACCGAAGCGCGGTCCGCCATGCTGCTTCTCGCGGACCAGGGCGTGGCCCGGCCCGACGAGGCGGGGAAGCTGGTGCTCGATCCTGACGCCGTGGACGCGCAGCTCGTCTCGGCGCAGGACGCGTTTTCGAGCACGGGATTCGAGCCTGGCCAGGAGTCTGCAGAGGGCGATCTGCGCGCAGGTGCGCCCGAAGCGGTGGACGCCCTGATGGTACAGGCCCACGGTCTTGGCTTCGCTCTGTCGGGGATGCGCGCCCAGGCCCAGTCCCGCAAGGCGGGCGCGGTGCGCGATGAGAAGGAGCGCATCGAGCGCATCGTGGCCACCTGCGACCGTATGGGCACCCTGTTGAAGACGGCGACCGCGGCGGTGGCCATGGCCCAGGTGGGCTCGGCGCCGTCGGGCCGGTCCCAGCACGGTGATCGGTCATCGGACGGGCTCGATCCCTTCGCGCTCCCAGGGCTGGGCGCCAGGGCCATCGTCGAGGATGAGCTGCACGCCCTCGCGGCCCAGCTCGAGGCGCTGGGGGCGGCGGAGGAAGGCTGGGGCGAGCTCGCCCACAGCGAGCAGGTCCAGGACGCCCTGGGCGAATACCGCGAGGCCCTGCAGCGGGTGGTAGAGCATGACGCCTCCGCCCAGGCCCAGCGAGACGACTACGTCGCCGGGCTGGGCAACCTGGGCCGCACCATGGACCTGGACGCCATGGTCCGCGGCCAGCCCGGTGCGCAAGAGCGCTGCACCGGAGACGCCATGGCTGCGCTGGCCCGCATCCGCGCGACCCATCTGTCCCTCGCTGGCGCGCGGGAGACCATCGACGCTACCAACCAGCGGCTGGGCCAGTCCGCGGCGGAAGTGGGGGCGTTCACCGGCGGCCGCACGGGTCAGGCCGAGTTGGACCGCCTGCGCGGGGAGCAGCGGGGGGTGAGCGTGTACTACCTGTCGGTGCGGCTGGGGCTGGACGCGAAGGCGGCGGAGGTGGCGGGGAAGGAGGCGGTGCTGGCGGGGGCGTCGGAGGCGTTTGGGGCGGTGTTGGGTGGGAGGGGGTGAGCGCTGGCAAGTGCCCACCCCTGCGCCAAGGGTGCTTGGTTCCCGGCGCTCGGGAGCCGCAAGTCGGCCGGAGGGGGGGGCAGCGCCAACCGCTGATCAGGGCCGGAGGTCACTCATCGCTGCTCGGCACCGGCCACCCACTGGCGCGGTGGAAGCCGGTCATTGCTGCCCCTGGGGGCCCGCGGCTACATTGCCCCTGACAGTACAGGAGGGCGCATCATGTTTGAGTCCGTTGCCATGTTTCGCGAGACCAAGGCTTGCCCTCTGGGCTCTGTCGCCCCGAGCCCCCTACTCGGCTTTGTTGGGGTGCTGTTCCTGTCGGGTTGTGGCCCTGGAACACGTGTGGCCATCGAAGAGATCACCCGGGGTGAAGTCGCCGGCGGAACCAGCAGCCCGTACGCCAACCTTTGCAGCTCTGTGGTGACTACGCTCGTCTGGGACGATGAGTACCTGGCTGTCACGTTCGAGTACTTCCTCCCTGGTGCACCGATCCCCGAGGTCAGCTTCGACGATCGAATCGCGTTGCTGTCATACTCTCAGGGATGCTCCGTCAACAACAACGAGTTGTACCTCGATGAGGTCCGTCTCGATGGTGATCGCGTCTTCGTCTTCACGACCCTCGTCGTCTCCGATGACGGCATTGATGACGAGACCTACCGTCCCTACGATCTCTCCTACATCGACCTTCCCTGGGACCGCTACGCGATCGAGGTCGACGTGGACGTGGTCTGGCCCGACTGAGCGGCTATGCGACAGCGGCGCGGCGGTTGGTGTGGCGACGCGCTCAGCTCCGGTCTTCCCTGCTGTGCCAGACCCTGATGATCACGGGGTTGTCGTCGGGGTCGATGCGGTAGCGGAGCACATAGGCTCCCACGCCGAAGGGAACGAACCACTCTCGGCGGTGCTCGTCCAGGGGGCGCCCCAGGCGTGGGTTTCGCTCGAGTTCGTCCGCTCCATCCAGGATGCTGGCGGCTGCGCGCCGTGCTGCTGTTGGGCTCTTACTCGCCAGAAAGCGGTGCAGCCGATCGAGATCTCGGAGCGCCTCGGGGAGCCAGATCAGGCGGGGCAAGGCTCGTCCTCTCCCGCCGCGAGGGCCTCCAGCCAGGCGCGCGCCTGGGTGTGCTCCACCGCTTCGCCGGTCAGCACGAAGCGCTCCCAACGCTCATCGTCCTCTCGCAGTTGCTGCAGCGACCGTTCCTCGCGCTCGAGGTATTGGTCGATGGCGGTTCGCATGATCCAGTGAGGGGTACGGTCTTTCGCCTGGGCCAGCGCCTTCAATCGCTCCCGGGTGTCCTGGTCGACCTTGATGCCGAGTGTGGTGGACATTGGTACTCCTGGGTTGCACTCAGTATAACCCAAGGGTTCGACGTCGTCTGGACGCTGAGTTTCCGCTGTGGCTCGATGCAATCAGCCGACAGTCCAGGCGGGGCCACCGACGGCGTTGGAGGCGTCAGCAGCGCCAGCACCCGGAGGCGCCTGTCCTGCATGGATGAGAGCACGGCGCCTCCCGGTCCCTACTGGATGTCCTTGACCTCATCGTAGAAGTCGCCGAAGTGCACTCGGCTGACCTGCTTGCCCATCTTGACCAGCTCGCGGGCCACGGCCATCACCGCGTGGCGCATCTCGACCTTGGTGCCGTCGCGGGCGGCCAGGATGGCGGCGTTGATGGTGGAGTTGACGATGGAACCACCGGCCAGGGTGAACTGCTTGGCGAGCTCCTCGAGGTCCAGGTCGTCGCCCCGGGGGGTGTCCGGGGGGAAGGCTCGCTCCCACAGCTGAGACCGCTCGGCGGCGGTGGGCATGGGGAACTCGATCACCGCGCCGAAGCGGCGCAGGAACGCTTCGTCGATGTTCTCTTGCAGGTTGGTGGTCAGGATGGCGCAGCCCTCGAACACCTCGAGGCGCTGCAACAGGAAGCTCACTTCTTGGTTGGCGAAGCGGTCCTGGGCCTGCTTGACCTCACCGCGGGAGCCGAACAGGGCGTCGGCCTCGTCGAACAGGATGATGGCGGTGCCGCCTTCGGCGGCGTCGAAGATCTCGCGGAGGTTCTTTTCGGTCTCGCCCACCCAGCGGGAGACGACGGAGCTCAAGTCCACCCGGAACAGGTCGAGGCCAAGGGCCCCGGCGATGACCTCGGCGGCCATGGTCTTGCCGGTGCCGGGGCCGCCGGAGAACAGGGCCTTGATGCCGTAGCCGCGGCTGCGGACCTTGGACATGCCCCAGTGGTGGAACACCATCTCCTGGTGGGCCAGGTAGTCGATGAGGTGCTGCATCTGACCCTTGGTCTTCGACGGCAGGATCAGGTCGTCCATGTTGAAGCTGGGCACGATGTGCAGGGCCAGGCCGCGGAACTCGGGACGGGATTCTTCCCGCGCAGCGGCCCATAGGTCATCGGCGCTGGGCTCGTTGCCGCCGGCTTCGGCCTGGGCGCGGTTCAGGATGCGGGGGATGGTGGTGCCGCCCACGGAGTAGAAGCGCTCGGCCATGTCGTCGGCGCGCAGGAGGTTCCAGTCGCGCGTGCCGAATGCGTGGGTCCAGGCCTCGTGGCGCTCGGGCAGGCTCGAGCGGTGCACCTGAATGGTGATGCTGGGCCGCTCGCCTCCGAGCAGGGCGCCCACGGCGCGACGGTCCGAACCACCCACCAGGACAGGGTAGGGGAGCTGCCCCACGGCGGCGCCCAGGGCCATCATCTGGTTGCGCATGGTGGGGTCTTCTTGGCCGGCCACCACATTGACCAGGTAGGGCACCGCACGGTTGAGTCGCAGCTCCCGCAGCAGGTCGTAGGGCTGCTCGAGGTACTCCTTGCAGCGCTCGAGGTCCACCCGCACCAGGGGGCGATTCATGCCGCGGGCGATGGCCATGGCCACGCCTTCGCGGGCGCCGATGGTGGAGCCCACCACCACCAGGGTGATGCGCTTGTGGAAGCCCGGGGAGAGCTCATCGACGCGCAGGCGGGTGGCGGCGGGGATGAAGGGCTCGCTGTCGGTGTCCATGGGGCTGAAGCCCATGGATGAGGGGAGCTCTTGTTCTTCGAGCAGCCAGTGCAGGAAACGCTGGGAGGGATGCAGGCGGCGAGCGGTGTGGGTCTCCACGCCGTCTTGCGGATGCAGCAGCAGCAGCCGGTACTGCATCAGGGGCGATGAGCCCATCAACCTGGACAGCAGCGACAGCCGCGCGCTGCGGTCGCGGCGCAGCACCCGGGTGGCCAGGTCCACCGTGAGGTAGCTCTGGTTGAGGTTGTCGTTGAGGTAGGCGAACACCCGGGCGTAGCCAGCGCTGATCTCGGGGGCGAGGGCCAGCAGCACCAGATCGATCTCGTCGCCGTCCAGCCCGAAGGCGTCCCGCAGACGCCCGATGCGGCCGCCGGGGTTGTCCCGCAGGGCCAGGCTGGCGGCCAGGGCGGACTCGAGGCCGTCGTCCATGATGGGGAAGTCGATCTCACCGTGCTCGCGCAGCAGGGCGTCGACCTCGGTCTCTTCGATGACCGAGCCCCAGTAGCTGGCCTTCTTCTTCATGGTGCTGCGCTGGCGTTGGCGCCGCACGGCGCGCATCAACAAGAGATCGGTGCGCCGAAGCCGGCGGGTCAGCTCTTCGAAGACGGTGGACACGCCACACCTCGATGCTCGGGGGACGGAGGGAGCGTATCAGAGCGGGCGCGGGAGGGGGTCTAGAACCCACCCTTGAGGTCGCCCGCTCGGTCGTGGCGGGTGCGCTGCTGCTCGTCCATCACATCGACGACGGCAGAGGACAGCTTGTCGATGATGTCCTGGTGGGTCAGGCCCTGGCCCTGCAGCGCCTCGTAGCCGGCGGAGGGATCGGGGGGGCGTTCGTTCTCGCCTTCGCCTGGGCTGGCCGCAGCGGGCGCCGTGGGGAGGTCTCGGACATCGGCGCCCGCAAGGGCTGCGCCTGCTTCGGTGCCGCCGGTGGCGGCCCGGTGCAGCACCATGCCTTCGACCGCACGGGCGGCGTGTTCCTCTGCGTCGTTGCCGTGGTGGGAGCCTGCACCGCCGCTGACCTGCTGGTGGAAGCGCTCGTGGGCATAGAGGGCCTGGGACTCCGGGGTGGACGGATCGAAGTCGTCGCCGACGATGATGTTGGAGTCGACGGTCATGGCGCGGGCGCCCAGAGCCTTCAGGGCGCGGGAGGCCAGGGGACCTTCCCAGACCTCGCCGCCGCCGGGCATGGCCCGCCGGGACAGGGGGGCGCGCGAAGAGCGAGCCGCGAGCCTCGAGACCACGCTATCGCCAGGTGATTTACCGTTCGCCATCGGACCCTCCGAGAGAACCCCATCATAGCCCGAGGCATGGGGACCTGAAAGTTCTACCCGCCTTCGCCCTCTTCCTCTTCCTCTTCTTCCTCTTCTTCCCACCACGGCGTGGCGTGGGGGACCACCCTGATGCCCCGGAGGGCGCGGGCCGTATGGGTGAAGCGTTCGATCTCGTTGGCGAGCTTGGCGTCGGCGGGGCGCTCGCACTCGGGGCAACCTTCGCCTTGCTCCACTTCGCCCATCCCCGGGGGCCCCTGGAGACCTTCGCCTCGCTCGGCTTCCTCGTCGGGGAGCAGGCCCATGCCGGTGGGCACAGATTCCACCACGGCGCGCTCGGTGTCCATGGCGCGCTCGAGCAGCTGAGCGCCGCGGGTGAGGTCGCCGCGGCACAAGGCCTCGATGGCCTGGCGGTATTCCTTGGCCACCACCGCCCAGCGCTGGGGCTCCGGAGACGAGACCCCGGGTTCGCGCCATGCGGCGTCCCGCCACCACTGGTCCTTCTGGTTCAGGGCCGCGGACTCTCGGAGCTGGACGTCCCGGACCTTCTTCAGGCGGTCCACAATGAAGGCCAGCATGGCGTCGCGCTGTCCGCCGGCCCGCTTCAAACGCTGCTGGATCTCGTGGTTGCCCAGGCCTTTTGCCATGGCGGCCATCAGCTCGGCCTGGTTTCCGGGCCCCTTGCCGCCCCCCTTGCGCGTGCGCCGGGCCGGTTTTTTGCGAGAGGACGAACGCTTTGTCTGGGTGGCCATGTTTCCAGTCTATCCACTCCGGGACTGGGTTTCAGGAGAGGGAGGTCCGACCTCCTTGCAAATGCCTCGCGGGCCTGCGAAGGTGGCACGACCCCTTCGGCAGCCAACCCTGGAGTTGCCCCCTGGCCGATCCCTTCCGCAGGCTCCAACGACCGGTTATCGGCGGCCACCTCCACGGCTTGCCGGGCATGATCCTCAGGCTCCACGAGCGCTCCGAGCGCCCGGTGCCCGAGCCTCCCGTGCTCTCGGGTCAGCCGCGGCAGCTCATCGAGACCAAGACGCGCCGTCCCAAGCGCCTCGCCAGGGCCGAGCCCAACGCCCCGCAGCTCATCCGGGTGGTCAAGACCCCCTACTCCCTCTCTCCTGGGTGGGCCCGCCGGAAGAAGTTCCGTGAGGCCCGAGACAAGCTCGAGCGCTACGCACGCGAAGATGCGGTGGTCTTGGCGCGTGAAGCCCTGGAACGTCCATCGTTTTCGTCTCCGGCCAAGGGGCGCCCACGCATCGAAAGTCCAGTCTCCCCACGGGGCCTCGCAGCGCGTTACGCCTCTGAGTGCCCGGACACTGGAGAAGCTGAATGAGCGGTGAGTCGATGGAAGAGCGTGCGGTTCATGGTCCTATGAGCGGCCGCAACGTCATCGGAGAGGTGACGGAATCCATTCAGCGCTTCCTGCTCGACGGCTGGGACGTCTCCGATGCCACCCCGCGCATCGAAGAGGACCTCAAGTACGTCCCCAAGGATCGTGAAGAGGTCATCTACGTCTACATGTACCGGGTGGTGCAGAACACCGCGCTGCAGAACCGTAAGCGCTTCCGGGTGGCGCCCATCGTCACCGGCGACCCCGAAGACGGCGCGCCGATCTATTACCACCGGCCACCGCTGATCCTCGATCTGTTCTACTTGATCACCGCTCATGCCCGGTTCCGCTCCGACGCCGAGCGCCTGCTGGGCTGGACCATCCTGCGCCTGCACGAAGCCACCCACCTCATCTACCGCCCACGCCGCTTCGATCTGCCCGACGGCCGCTCGGTGGACTCCCTGGGCCGGGACTACGATCCCACCGCGATGGAAGGCGACGAAGAGCTGTTCATGGAGAAGGTCTCCATGGCGCTGATCGACGATCTCACGGTGCCCGACGGCATCAACATGTTCACCATCATGGAAGCGCCCTTCCGCCCGTTCTTGACGTACCGGGCCCGGGTTGCGCTGGATGGTCCCCTTTATAGCGGCAGCGGAGGCACCACGATCAAGATGCCTCACGCCCTTCAGTCGGCGCCCCCCAGCACCGACCGCCGCCTCGATGAGTCACGTTCCGGCCGGATCAGGGGCGCTAAGCCCTCGCCTCCGGCCATGTCCCAACCGGGGCCGCAGGGTCACGGTCATCGTCGCATCAGCGACACTTCAGAAAGCGAGGAGTGAGGTCTACGATGGAATACCACACCCCAGGAGTCTATATTCGTGAGGTCGACAGCGGTGCCAAGCCCATCGCGTCCGTTCCCACGTCTGTTCCCGGTTTTATCGGTCTGTTCCCGTACAAGCCGCCCGTCGATGCGATCGCCATCACGGGTAGCGATGGCGCGAAGGAACTGGCAGGCAAGGTCGTGCCCCAGCTCATGGATGAGAAGGGCGCGGTCAAGGGCAATGCGGCGGAAGCCAGCACGGCCCTGACCCAAGCCTTCCAGTTCAAGAAGAGCCAGGTGCGCGATGTCAAGGCCCTCTTCGAGCTGCACGGTGCTGCCAAGACCGGCGCCAAGGCCCCGAAGTTCGAGGCCGGCAAGAAGGGCAAGGTCAAGATCAGCTGGGAAGAGCAGATCCTCGAAGTCAGCGAGACCGTCGTCGATATCAAGGGCAAGGTCGTCTCCGACTCCGATCAGGCCGTCGAGGACCTCCTCAACGCCGTCTTCGATACCTTCGCTCTGGCCGGCCGCGCGGCTCAGCCCAAGACCGCAGCCGATGTGCTGAACGTCTACGGCTACGAGTTCAAGGCTGCCCGTGGCGCCGCCATGCGCTCCGAGTACTCGGTGCCGCCCGTGGGCGTCACCAACAAGGCCGAGTTCTTCCGCTGGCTGCAGAGCTTCTTTGCCCAGTACCTCATCGAGACCGTGCCGGTCGAAGAGCTGATCGGTCAGACCTTCGAAGACATGGACGACGCGGCCGATGCCGTGTTCGAGGCGCTGTCCAGCAACGAAGACCTGCAGCAGCAGTTCCGTGACTGGCTGTCCGAGCCCTCCGTGTTCAACTTCGTCGCAGCCATCAACGGCTTCTTCGATAATGGCGGTGGCAAGGCGTACGTCTACATGATGGGCGTGCAGAACTTGATGTGCTCCATCCGCGAAAACCAGGCCGACAAGCTCGGTCTGTATGCCTTCGACGACGTCGATGACATGGCGCTGATGGTGGCTCCCGGCCTCGAGGACTTCCAGCAGAAGGAAATGCTCGAGCTCTGTGAGACCCGCAAGGACCGTTTCGCCATCGTCGATGGCCCCATGG
>Ga0307987_1000075_pt1 | contig 56647 bp, 42 predicted proteins | sample EllFjometagen181_FD_203157 | JGI IMG/M metagenome (GOLD analysis project Ga0307987, IMG submission 203157) | Marine microbial communities from Ellis Fjord, Antarctic Ocean - #181 | ecosystem: Environmental > Aquatic > Marine > Unclassified | place: Southern Ocean | collected 2014-10-08 | reverse complement strand
TTATACTTAAACCCCCAGCTTTCCATGACCTGCATTCCCTCCGCCAAAAGGGCGTTTGGAACCCACAAATAAAGATGCGCCCTTTCTTCGGCAATCGCTTCCACCGGCAGATCTTTTATTTCTTGCAGTTTCATGGTGGGGTAACGGGCCAACCGTTTATGTTCCGGAGCCATTTTGCCTGTGCGGTTTTGAAACTGCCAAGGCGGATCAGCCATTATTGTGGAGAATTTTTTCCCCTCAATGTAATTTAATAAATCATCAGATGCGTTCATGCCGGTTCCTTATAAAAACCAAGCCACACCACTCATGGTTGTTTTTCCGCCGCTAAAGCAGATTCCGCAACGCCACCTGAGCCTCCACGGTCCGTGAAATCCCGGCATACTCCGCGTCCATGCGGATGCCGATCCGTTTCACCTCGTCGGGGTTCACGGGTTGAGACAGACTTCCGCCATCCGAGCCGTGGTAAGTAAAAAGTAGCGCCGTGATATTTTCAGCCACGGGCTGGTTGTTTCGCGTGACCTGCAAATCTTTTTCATCCAGGGCATAGACGACTTTTTCTCTGGAATCGGACAGATCCCCGTCTCCGTTGAGATCGGCGGTGAACGTCGCGGAGCGTTCCCCGGCGGAGACAAGCGCCGCGCCGGAAATCCCGGTGGGGTCATACCCGGCCATCATCAGCTCCGAGGTCATCATCTGCATTCCGGCCCGGGTGTTTTCATGAATTTCAACAATGTTCGCCTGTTTTTCAAAAAACCGGGCCTGCAAAATAAAGGTCGCGGCCACCGCGCTTAACACCATGGATGAAAGGGCGAGGGTGATCAGAAGCTCGATGATGGTAAACCCGCCGGAGGTTGTGCTTTTTATGGGCGCGCCATTGTTGAAGCAGACGGCGGGTTTGGTTTTTTTGCCGGGAGAAGTAGGTTTCATGTTTATTTTTTTCATTCAACTTTTCTGTCTGGACGGTCTAAGGTTTCTTTTTTTTTAAAAGCCATGTTTGTTTAATCCCTGGCGATAATGGTGGCAAGCGAAATTTCCCGCGCCTTGCCCCGCCACGTCCATCGAACCGTGGCGGTCACGGTTTTCATCCCCGGTCCCGGAACATCGGCGGCGACATCGCAGACCCTTTGATAAATGGACGGTGAATCCGAAAATCCCGCGACGGAATCATACGGCCCGCTTTTCAGCGTCTCAATGGCGTCCCCGGCCAGGGAGGAGGCGTTGACCAGATGCTCGGCGTTTTGATTCACCCGGATCACATGGATCAAAAAACCCGCCGTGCCAAGCATGGCCATGGAGAGAAGCGCCGCCGCCACAAGGGCTTCGATCATGGCGAACCCCTTGGCTTGTTGGGCGGTCGTTTTTTTGCCGCTCAATGTGTTGCCATTCCATTTTATTTCATTCAACGTTATGCATTCCATATTTTTTTTGGGGGGCCGGGCGTCTTTTTTTTTAAGAGCCGGTCGCCCTTTTTTTTATAACCATCTTTTTGTAAACATCGCATGTCTTTTTGTAAACATCGCAGGCCTTTGATTTTTTTAAAAAATAGTCTCATCCGTAAGCGAGCCCTTAGTCTATCGGAGCATAGCGCTTCCCATGGATAATTTCAAGCGCCGGGTTCCGGGCCTTTTTCCCAAGCCACGCCGCCACCCGCCACCTTCAGGCGTCAATCCCGCGCCAAAGCGCCCCGTCCTTTTTTTGTTTGATAATCCATTTGACTATCGCGGCGAAAAAAGTGTAATTTACGAGCTGATCATGATTCACATCCCCGAAAACAAAACCAACCGGGGCCAACCGTTTTTTTGATTTTAATGGAGCGCTTGCAATGACACCCAATGAATTCACACGACAAATCACCATCGCCGAGAAAACATACACCATCGCCGACATCAACCTGCTGGAAAAAAAAGGGATCGCCAATATCAGCCGCCTTCCGTATTCCATACGGATTCTGGTTGAAAACCTGTTGAGAAAGTTGGATGATAACGTCGTTTATGAAAAAGACCTTCTGAATATCGCCCAATGGAAAACCCGCTACGATGAGCCGGTGGAGATTCCCTACCACCCGGCCCGGGTTCTGATGCAGGATTTTACCGGGGTTCCCGCTGTGGTGGATCTGGCCGCCATGAGGGACGCGGTGAAAAAAATGGGGGGAAACCCGGAAAGAATCAACCCCCTGGTTCCGGTGGAGCTGATCATTGATCACTCGGTCAGCGCCGATTATGCCGGAACCCCGGACGCGCTGTTGAAAAATGTGGAAAAAGAATTCGCCCGAAACAAAGAACGGTACCAGCTTTTGAAATGGGCGCAGAACAGTTTTGACAATTTCAAGGTCGTCCCCCCTGGCTCCGGCATCTGTCACCAGGTGAATCTGGAATGTCTGGGACGGGTGGTCATCGTCGATGGCGATCGCAAAAACGGATTCGCCTTCCCGGACACCGTTGTGGGAACCGACTCCCACACCACCATGATCAACGGCCTGGGCGTGGTGGGATGGGGCGTGGGGGGCATCGAAGCCGAGGCCGTCATGCTGGGCCAGCCCTACTATCTCTCCATTCCCGAAGTCATCGGCGTGAGACTGACGGGCCGTTTAAGACCCGGAATCAATGCCACGGATCTGGCGCTTTCGGTCACCGAGATGTTGCGGAAACATAATGTGGTTGAAAAATTTGTGGAGTTTTTTGGACCCGGAGTCCAGACCCTTGAGATCACCGACCGGGCCACTGTGGCCAACATGGCTCCGGAATATGGCGCCACCATCGGTTTTTTTCCCGTGGATGAAAAAACCATCGACTACTTGCGTTTGACCCATCGGGACAAGGAGGCGGACATCACGGAGCGATACGCCCGTGAGACCGGCCTGTTTTATGTTGAGCCGGACGGATCTGAGAGTTGCCCCATCGAATACACCGACATCATTGACATTGATCTTTCCAGCATTTCCACGTCTCTGGCCGGACCCTCCCAGCCCAGGCAACGGATCCCGTTAAACGAATTAAAAACGCGGTTTGACGAAACAGCCGGGGAAAAGAGCGGGAAGACATGCGAGGTCTATCTGGGCGGGAAAAAAGTGAAAATCGCCGATGGCTCCATCGCCATCGCCGCCATCACGTCTTGCACCAACACATCCAACCCCTACGGCATGATCGGGGCCGGGCTGTTGGCCAAAAAAGCCGTGGAAAAAGGATTGACCGCCCATCCATTTGTGAAAACGTCTCTGGCTCCGGGGTCCAGGGTGGTGGCCGATTATCTGTCCGACGCCGGTCTTTTGCCCTTTTTGGAGAAACTCGGCTTTTACCTCGTCGGGTTTGGGTGCGGCAGTTGCATCGGAAACAGCGGCCCCCTTCACCCGGAAATCGAAACGGCGATTTCCGAAAACAATCTGCTGACCGCCTCTATATTATCCGGGAATCGGAATTTCGAGGCGAGGATTCACCAGAGTGTCAAAGCCAATTATCTGGCCTCCCCCATTTTGGTGGTGGCGTTTGCCATCGCCGGGCGAATCGATATGGACGCGGACCAAGAGCCTTTGGGCGTTGACGCGGCTGGCGCGCCGGTCTATCTGGCCGACATATGGCCGAGCTCCGAAGAGATCAACGCCCTGGTGGCTCGGCATGTGAAAAAGGAATTTTTCCAAAAAGAATATGAGACGGTGTTTCAGGGAGACGATTTCTGGAAGGCCATTGACACCAGCCAAAGCGCCGCTTACGACTGGGACGAGGACTCCGCCTACATCAGAAACCCGCCTTATTTCGAGGATTTTGAAATCGCATTTGACGCGCCGTCGGATATCAAAGACGCAAAGGCCCTTCTTTTTCTCGGGGATTCAGTGACCACCGATCACATCTCCCCGGCCAGCGCCATTCCCTTTGACTACCCGGCCGGGCAATACCTTGCCGGGCAAAATGTGGAGAAAAAAGATTTCAACTCATACGGCTCCAGACGGGGAAATCATGAGGTGATGATGCGGGGCTCTTTTAGCAACATACGGATCAAGAACCGCCTGGCGGCTCCGGTGGAGGGAGGGGTCACGCGAAAATCCCCTGGGGGCGACGTCGAATATGTGTATGACGCGGCCATGGATTACATCAAGGAGAAGAGACCTTCCATTGTTTTGGCCGGGACCGAATACGGAACCGGATCATCCCGGGACTGGGCCGCCAAAGGGACTCATCTTTTGGGGGTCAAGGCGGTCATCGCCCGTTCTTTTGAGAGAATACACCGAAGCAATCTCATCGGCATGGGCGTGTTGCCCCTTGTGTTCAAAGTAAATGAGAGTCCGGAAAGTTTGGGGCTGGACGGATTTGAAACATTTTCCATCACCGGCGTTGAAAACATCACGCCGGGCAAGACCATTTCCGTGACCGCCGAAAAGGAAGACGGGCGAAAGATTCATTTTCAAACCGTCTCCAGGTTGGACACCCAGGTGGATGTCGATTATTTTGAGCATGGCGGCATTTTGCGTTATGTGTTGCGGAAAATTCTGGCCGACCTTGACGATTGAAATGGACCATTGAAATTGACGATTGAAATGGACGATTGAACTGGACCATTGAAATTGACGATTGAAATGGACTATTGAACTGGACTATTGAAATGGACTATTGAAATGGACGATTGAAATGAAGAAATGGAAGATGGAGGATAGATGATGGGTGGAGGCGTTTGCGGAAAAAACCGGCGTATTTTCCGGCGTGTTTACAGGCGCTGAATCAGGTAGAGCAGGGTCTCCAGTTTTTTCAAGCGTTTGATGGTCAAGAACTGGTCCAGCGTCTTTTTTTTCGCTTTTCTGGCTTGGGCCGGGTCATTATTTCCGGAGTTTGACAAGAGCAGGGGCGACATGTAAAGGGTTCCTTTGCTGTAAAAGCCGCTCAATTTTTTTTCAAGGAGTCGGACGCATGAGGGGAAATGACTGTCGGGAAGGTGGGGGCCCAACACCAGATTGGCGCTGATTTCAATCTGGCGGAATCGGCGGTTGATATCCAGCATTCGGTCAAAGGCCCGCTCAACGTCTTTGGCGCGGACCGGTTTTTTTAACGCATCCAGGGTGGCCGGGTCCGGGGATTCCAAGCCGATATTAATATAAGTGAAAAAAGGAAGACGCTCAAGGGCGGCAAATAGTGTTTCGTCCGCCCCGAGAAGGGAATCGACGCTGGCAAAAAGAAACATGAAGGCGCCGCCGGTCATGTTGGAATGTTTAAAATCGAACCGGTCCCAGGCGGTCTCCGCCGCAAAACGGATGGGTTCGATGCCCGCGGCCAGAGAATCATGAAGGCCTAAAAAAACAGCGGCGCTGTTTTTAATCTCTTGTCCATAAACCGTTTTTAATTCATTGATCTGGCGAAAAATATTCTCATTGGTCCTCACGGAAAAATCCCGGCCCGATTTGACGGCGCAAAAACCGCAATTGTACAAGCACCCATCCCCGATGATCACGGGAATCACTTCGTAATCCACATGCCGGGCGTCCGGGGGAAGAACCGATATCCTGGCCCCGTTCACATCGGAAATCAGGCGGGAGGTTTTTTTTTGATTCTCCAGGTTTGTATTCTCTGGGTTTGTATTCTCTGGGTTTGGATTCTCTGGGTTTGGATTCTCTGGGCGGTTGGCGACGATTTTTTCAAGGAAGTCTTTTAGCTCCGGCGGAAGATCCTCGGAGATCAAGGGCTTTATTTTTTCAGGCAGATGGCGCCAGGCGTCCAGCGCCCTGGGCACGGCGGGGTCGTTAAACGGGTCGGCGGCGCCGATCAGGGGATTGCTCCGGTATGGGAGGCAGGGGAGATAATATTCCCCGATGAAATCAAAGGTTCCGGAATAACGGCCGGCGGAGTAATAGACCCAGTCGCCCCCGGCGGTTCGTTTCAGCCATTCCGAAGGATGGGGCCATTTTTTTCCATTTCCGCGAACCCACTTGATCTGTCCATTCAGGTTAACGTGAAAGGTGTGATCTTCGGTCTGTATTTCCGAGAAGAGGCCGTATCGAATGGGAAAACTGACTTTGCGAAATTGCAGGCTCCCTTTTTTGTTCATGACGATGTCAATATCGCCGAGCCGGTTGGATGTCATGCCATTGTCGCGCTCGCAAAAAAGCCGCGCCATCCGCCATGCGGATGGCGCGGCTTTTTATGTCTTGGGGTTTGTTTGATGTTGCGCCCTGGCGTTTATCGAACGGGCGTTTATCGAACGATTTTTATTTCAACTCGTCGATTAAAGGCCCGGCCTTCTTTGGTTTTATTTTCATAAGAGGGAAAATTCAATCCCTCGGCAAAGACACCCACCCGGCGACTCTCAATGCCCAGCGAGAGCAGGTAGTTCTTGGCCGCATTTCCACGTTGTTGGGCCAGATTCAGATTGTATTCCGGCGAACCGATGCTGTCGGTGTGGGCCCACAGTTCAATGCTCACCCACGGGTGGGAATTCAGAACCCTGGCCATGTTGTTTAAAGTCAGGGCCGATGCGTCTTTGATGTCGTTTTTTTTATAATCGAAAAATATTTTTTGGGCGATCCAGCATCCCTGCTCATCCACATTCCATGCCTTTGCCGGGGTGGCCGGGCATGAATCCTCGTAGTCATAAACCCCGTCGTTGTCGTTGTCAAAGGGACATCCGCGACTATCCACTTTCACGCCCATGGGCGTTCCCAGGCAGATATCTTTGGGGTCATAGACTCCGTCGTTGTCGCTGTCAAGAACGCAACCGCGACCATCCACTTTCATTCCGGCGGGCGTGCCCAAGCATGAATCCCGGTAGTCATAGATCCCGTCTCCATCAATGTCAAGGGGGCAACCGCGCGGGGTCACTTTTATGCCCAGGGGCGTTTTTAGACAATCGTCATTGGGGTCATAGACTCCGTCGCTGTCGGTGTCAAGGAGACATCCGTGATCATTCACTTTCATGCCCAACGGCGTGTTCAGACAGGCGTCCTGATAGTCAAAAATCCCATCGTCATCGGCGTCAAGGATGCAACCGCGCGGATCCACTTTCATGCCCTCTGGCGTGTCCAGACAAATGTCCCGGTAGTCATAAACCCCGTCGTCGTCGGTGTCAAAGGGGCAGCCGCGTCCATCCACTTTTACGCCTTCCGGGGTTCCTATGCATGAATCCTGGTAGTCGTAGACCCCGTCTTTATCGGTGTCAAAGGGGCAGCCGCGCTCATCCACTTTTATGCCCTCCGGGGTTTCTATGCATGAATCCTGGTAGTCATAGACCCCGTCTTTATCGTTGTCAGTGGGGCAACCGCGTTTATCGACCAGAACGTTTGTGGGCGTTTTCGGGCATTGGTCATTTAAATATGAGACGCCGTCCTGATCATAGTCCATGGGGCAACCCGCCGCATCAATTTTGACTTTGGCCTGGGTTCCCGGACATTTGTCGAAAGAATCGTAAACGCCGTCATGGTCGTTGTCCGCGATGCAACCATCGGCGTTGACTTCCTCGCCCGCCGCCGTGTTCGGGCATTGGTCCTTGGGATCGTCAACGCCGTCTCCATCGGTGTCGGGTGAGCGGAGCATGAATACTTTTTTTACGAAATCAGCCATTTTATGCTCGGACAATATATAGTCCGCGTTGACGGCGAATCCCTCAACTCCGGTCTCGGAAAAGGTTTTCACCCACTGGACGGATTCTGACGGATCCCCCACGAGTATGGAGTATATGGCCACCGGGTTGTCCATCTTTTTTTCAGCGAGTCTGGCGGCGTCCGTCAGGGCGCTGTCGTTCCCTTTTCCATCGGTGACAATAATGATGGCGCTTTTGCCAGGGGCTTTGATGAGGATATCGGTCGCCATGGTAATGGCGTTGGACAGTTTTAGATCTCCGCCCATCGTCGGTGTGATTTTATCAAGCGCGGCTTTGAAACTGTCTTTGGAATAGTCGGTCAATCCGTGAAACAGCTTGACGGCATTTTTCACTTTTTGGGAGTAGCCGTATGAGATCAAACCGGTTTTTAATGTCAAATTTTCAGGTATGGTCTGACTCATGCGATCTATGATGGCTTTTCCAAGGGTCAGCCGGAATTGCTCTTTGTGAGATTGCACCATTGAAAAAGATGAATCTATGATCACAATAAAGTTGTCGACATTCTGCTTGTACATATCGCTGGAAAATGTCTGGGGAGAAAATTGGGGGAGATTGTTTTCCAGTTTCATGGCGGCGCACCCTGTGATCAGGGCTCCCATGATGGCCACGGCAAGAATCCGTAAGATATGTCTCTTCATTGTTGAACCTCCACTATATATTATAAAAGATGGATGTTAAAAAAAAATGAATATTATAAAAAAGTATGGCGTTATAAAAATGACGTCGAAAAACGTTGTAAAAGACTTTATTTTCCATGTGTGCCCAATATTTAAACCAAACATTTAAATCAGACATTTAAACCAGACACATTAAAAAATGAACCGTTCGTAAAAAATCGAATTTGCAAGCAGACGCCGCATTGCATAATTCAGATGCTGATTAATGACGGTCATTTGTAGGTTGGGTTAAGCGAAGCAACCCAACCTATCTTTGATGGTGTCGTAAAAAATCCGATCTACTGCGTTGGAGTGGTTTTTCGCTCGTTCGGCATACTACATGTTATGTATGGCCCCGCTCTTGAAAAACCACTACGCCTTGGTTATCGAATTTTTTGACCCATTGGCTATGGATTGGGCCATCCGCGCTTTTTTACGAGCGTATCATCTTTACTTTTTACGACGCCATCAAAAATAAACGCATTAAAAATCAAATGTCTTAAAAAAAACCAGATGCATTGAAAGCAGACGCGTTAAAATAAAATAAAAAACCAGATGCGCTGAAAAACAGAGCTGTTTTTTTATGCCCATTCGCCCGGTCCAACCCATGGCCCATGCCTGTCGCATGTCCAATAACGTTAAAAATGGGCGATCCATTTTTCAACAAACCCGTATCGTAAAAAAATCCCAAAGGCAAGTAGAATATGGTTGCGGCCGTTTATTGTCAAGAATAATATTGAAAAAAAAACAGTCAAAGGAGATCGCGGCGCGGCGCGTTTTTTTTACCACGTCATCCAGACTTGTCTTGACAACAAGGCGTCGCTTCATATATGGATTTTCGTTATGTCAAAATTATTAATCCCAAAACTGGTAATCATAGGACTCGGCGGTTTTGCCGGATCCATTTTGCGTTACCTGGTCAGCGAATTTTTTTCCCGTCAGTTTGAAAACCCCTGGTTCCCCCATGGGACCCTGGCGGTGAATGTCATCGGGTGCCTGTTGATTGGCTTTGTGGGCGGCCTGGCTGAAATCGGGCAGGCCGTGAGCCCGGAACTCCGCATGTTGCTTATTGTGGGATTTTTAGGCGGATTCACCACATTCTCCACATTTGGGTACGAGTTGTTTGCCGCAGGCAAAGACGGCCAGATGATGGGCGCCTTTATCAATTTTGGCCTTCATATGGGGCTCGGTTTTTCAGGTCTTTTTCTTGGATTTTGGCTCTCCCGAGCCATATAATTCCCATTATCTTTTCTTTCGGAAATTTTCTTTAGGAAAAAACAATCGTCTCTATCTCCTCAAGGCTTTTTATATGATAGCGCGCCTCCAGGGAAAGATTGTCGTAGGCCGCCAGGGAGATTCCCGAGGCCTTGGCCGCCTGTTCATCCAAAGTTGAGTCTCCGATATAAAGAACCTGCTCGGGCGTCGCGCCAAAGTGATTCAGCAATTTTAAAAGCGGATCGGGATGCGGTTTCGGACGCGGGACGTTTAAGGCCGTCAAAACAAGATCAAAAAGATCGCAAAGCCCGTGCCGGTCCAGTATATATGGCATGGTGTCTGTTCGGTTCGTCACCACAGCGGTCTTGAATTCAGGGCGAAGCTTTTTCAACAGCGGCTTTAAATGGGGTTCGATTTTTATGTATTTCAAAAATTGAACGTAGTCCAGGCTCTGCCGAAAGGCCTCGGCGGCGGCGCGGCTTTTTTCGTCGGGAAACAGATTTGAAAGCGCGGTCTCAACGGTGTGCATATGGACGTATTCAAATTGTTCCGGGGTCATTTCCGGTTTTTTGAAGCGGGCCAGTATCTGGTTGTAATAAGCGAGATTGGCCATCTTTGTGTTAAACATGACCCCATCGCAGTCAAATGCGATGATCTTAAGCCGGTCTCTATTTGCCAGCGTCGTCTTTTTCACTTTATTTTTCACTTTGTTTTTTTAAAAAAGTTTTTTTTAAAAACTCCGATTTTAATGATATCCCATCCCTAGGCTCGCTGAAAAATAACTTACCGTTGTTTTGGATCGTCGCTGGCGGCCGCCTTTCGAATATTCCCGCTCACATGGATGCCAATGGATGGTTTCCAAGGGCTGGTGGTGGACAATATGATTTTTTCAAAGTAATGTCCGGGTTCTTTTTTGATGTTTTCGATGGCGATGGTGTATCCCCCGGACGATTCTTCCTTGAGCGAAAAGGATATGTTCGCGTTGTCTTTCAGCGTCTTTGCGCCGGTTATTTTAAATGGGTATTTTTCATTGGGGAAAATGGAGACGCTTTGGATTATTTTTTCCCCGGTCTCTCCTTTGAGATAGACCATGGACGGTTTCACATCCACTACTTTTTCAACGGTTCCCGATATTCCCAGCCGAAACTTTGGACGGTTCGGATCGTTTGTGACCAGAGTGACGCTTTTTCGAAGAACGTCTCCCCCATACCCATTCGTGTCGACCTTAATTGTGACTTTTCCCTCGCCGCCGGGAGGGATCTGTTTTGTGTAAAAAACAGTGGAGCACCCTCAGGCCGTGATCACCCGTTTGATTTCCAGATCCTGATTTCCCCGGTTGTGGATGGAAAAATCATGTTGGATCAATGCGCCGTCATGAACCGGAGAGAATTCATAACGGGTTTTTGGGGAAAAAATGGATGGGGCGTCTTTATTTGTCGTCGTGTGGGTGATGGGGGGCGTTGTGTTTCCGGCTGTTTTTTTCAGGCCGCCTGTCTCCGCGAAAGAGACGTTCAACGAAACGCCGGCCATCAGGCACAACAGAAGCGCCCACAGGCCCGTGGCGCCCATTTTTATACGCGCTGTTCTCATTGGATTCACCTTGATCTGTCTGGGTATTTTATTTGATCTGTTTGATAATGGACTAAAAATATTTGACAATGGAACAAATTCGGTCTGTCGCTCTGATTTTTTTTGAAAAAAAAGATACCACAGGAGGCTCGTTTTTTACAACATGTTTTTTAAAACGCAACCGGTCACAACATAAAAACCGGATCGACATCCACCGAAATTTTGACATGCCTGTTTTTCATGGCCGGGTCATTGCCCATCGCCAGACGTTTTGTAAACAGGCGCAACTTTTTGGCGTCCGGGCTTTTCAAAAGAATCTGCCACCTGAGGCGATTTGCAATTTTAAACAGAGGCGCCTTCACCGGTCCCAGAATCTCAATGGACGCTTGGAACGCCGGTTCGGACAGGCATCCGTTTTTTAAAAAAACGCCGATATCCCGGGCCGCCGTTTCGGTTTTTTTAGGGTCAAGGCCGGATATCATCAGCAGGACCATTTTTGAAAACGGCGGATACCCAAGGGATTTCCTAAAGGCGATTTCCCGTTGGTAAAACTGGTGATAATCCTTATTTTTTGCCGAAAGCATGGTAAAATGGTCGGGATTGTATGTCTGAAGAATGACCCGGCCCGGCGCCGCGCCCCGGCCCGCTCTCCCGGCCACCTGGGAAATCAGCTGAAAGGTGATTTCGCCAGCCCTGAAATCCGGAAAATTCAAGGAGAGATCCGCGCAAAGAATTCCCACCAGAGTGATGTTTGGGAAATCGTGCCCCTTGGCCACCATCTGGGTGCCGATGAGTATGTCCGTCTCATTGTTTCTCAAATCCTTTAATATTTTCAGAAGAGAGCCTCTTTTTTGCGTCGTGTCCCGATCCATTCGGACCACCCGCGATTGCGGGAAAAGCTTTTTGACCGCCTCCTCCACTTTTTCAGTTCCAAGCCCCAGATTTTTAATCCCAGGGGAGCCGCAGAATCGGCAGGGTGACGAGGATGGAATGGAAAAATCGCAATAATGACATTTGTACGCGTTTTCGGCTTTGTGAAGGGTCAGCGAGATATCGCAACAGACGCACCGCACCGACTTTCCGCATTTCCCGCACACCGGGAAACCGGCGAATCCTCGGCGGTTTAAAAAAAGCAGGACCTGCTCCTTTCGGTTCAGGGCCTCTTCCATTCCTTTTCTCAACTCAGGGGAAATAAAACGCCCGATTCCCCTCATGTCCCGGGTCTGGCGCAGGTCCACCATGGAGATATCCGGCAGCGGGCGTTTGTGAATCCGATGTTCCAGACGAACATCTTTGTATTTTTTTTGGGTCATGTTGTAATGCGACTGAATGGAAGGGGTGGCGGACCCCAACACCGCCGAGGCGTTTTCCAGCTTGGCCCGGACCACCGCGAGATCTCTGGCATTGTAACGCAACCCCGAGTCCTGTTTGTAGGACGATTCATGCTCCTCGTCCACAATAATCATTCCCAGGCTCTCAAAGGGGGCGAATATCGCCGATCTCGCGCCGATGGCGACCTGGGCTTTTTTTTTCAGAATGCGGCCCCACTCGTCGTAGCGCTGGCCCGGCGTAAGCCCGCTGTGCAACAGCGCGATCCGGTTCCCGAAACGGGCCCGAAACATTCGTTCGGTCTGGGAGATCAGGGCGATTTCAGGAACAAGAACCAACACGTTTCGCCCCATTGAGAGCGCCTGCTCCGTTAAGCGCATATAGACTTCGGTCTTTCCGCTTCCGGTGACGCCGTTGAGAAGATGCGTTGAAAAACCCGAGTCCAAAGACGATATGATGCGTCGCACGGCGGTTTCCTGCTCCCCGGTCAGGGGAAGTCCGGCGTCCGGGGGCACATCCTCTCCCATGGGATCCCGGTAAACTCTTTTTTCAGAAATGACGACCCGCCCCTCTTTTTCAAGGGATTTGATCAGGCTCGCCGCTGTTTTGACCGTCTGTTTCAATTCCCGAACAGAGGTTTCTCCTTTTTCAGACAACGCCGTTAAAATTTTTTTTTTGGACTCCGAAAGCCTTTCCGGAGCCGTGGCCGTCGCCTCCTCATGCCCTGGCGCCAGGGCCGCGAACCGCTCCATTTTTGGCCGGATTCCCTCTTTTTTAATCGTTCGCTCAACCGTGACCCAGCCTTTTTTTTCCATGGCGTAAATCAACGCCTTTGGAACGTCTTTCCCCGCTGTTTTCAGCAATCGCCCCAGTTTCGCGGGCGTCTGGGACAGACTCTGAAAAACGCGGCGTTCCAAAGGAGAGGCGCCCGGGCTCTGATATATTTTTTCCCCCGAAGGCGTGATTCCGACCTCGACATAATCGTTTCGGGTCAATCCCCCCGGAAGGGCGCTCTTGATGACCTCCCCCAACGGGTGCATATAGTAATCCGATATCCATTTAAAAAAGGGCGTCATGGACCCCGGAAAGAGCGGTGACGCGTCGGGAATGTCAAAAATGGGTTTGATCCTCAGGCCGGCTTTCGTCTTTTTTTTTGTCCAACCCAGAATATATCCCGTCACTGTGCGGCCGCCAAAAGGGACCAGCGCCCGTTTGCCCGTCTCCACAAAAGGCAAAAGCGTCTCTGGCGCCTCATAGGTGAAGACGCCGGGCACAGGAAGGGCCACAGCCACATCAATGAAGGACGTTGAAAGGGGGGGCATTTTATTTTTTTTACGGGTTTCCAAGTGATTTTTCTTTTTAAATTCCAAAGTGTTTATTCTCGCGCCGATTTTACATGCGCCCGCCCGTTATATCAAGCCCAAAATAAAATATATGTTGACATATTCAGGATAGCGCCATAAAACTTTTTAAATAAATATAAGTCATTTTTTAGTCTCAATTTTTTTTTCAAGCAACATCAAGGAGGTGTTTATGGAAAAGGAAAAAGAATTTTATGAAAGGATAGAGAAGAAGGGAGTCTCACGGCGAGACTTCATGAAGTTTTGCACTTTCCTTACCGCCACTATGGGCCTTTCGTCTTCTTTTGTCCCGAAGGTCGCCGAAGTGTTTGCGGCCCCCGCGACCCGACCCCCGGTGGTCTGGCTTCATTTCGCTGAGTGCACGGGATGTTCCGAGTCTCTTTTGCGAACCATGTATCCCTGGATAGATGAGCTGGTGCTCGAACTCCTGTCCATTGAATATCATGAAACCATCATGGCCGCTTCCGGCCATCAGGCCGAGGAGAATCTGCAAAACGCGATTAAAAAGTACAAGGGCAAATTTATATGCGTGGTTGAGGGAGCCATCGGAACAAAATACAATGGCGCGTATGGAAAAGTCGGCGGCAGAACTTTTCTTGAAATCGCCAAAGACGTGTTGCCCAAATCAGCGGCGGTGGTCTGTTATGGCGCATGCTCATCCTTTGGCGGCGTTCAGGCGGCCAGCCCGAATCCGGGCGGATTCAAGGGAGTCGGAGACGCCCTTGGCATCAAAACGTTAAACATACCCGGATGTCCTCCCAATCCGATCAACCTGATCGGCACCATCGTAAATTACCTTCTTTTGGGCAAATTGCCTGCGCTGGACAATCTGGGCCGACCTCTTTTCGCCTTTGGCAAAACCATTCATGACCAATGCCCGAGAAGATCTCATTTTGAAAATGATGAATTTGTTGAAGAATTTGGTTCTCCGGAAGCCGCCATGGGCTATTGCCTTTATAAAGTGGGATGCAGGGGACCTGAAACATACAACAACTGCCCCATCGCAAAATTCAATGATGGAACCAGTTGGCCTGTGGAAGCGGGACATCCCTGCATCGGTTGCAGCGAGCCTGATTTCTGGGACAAGATGAGCCCGTTCTACGAGGAAATGTAAAACCTGTCGCTTTAAAGAAAATCGGCTTAAAATCCTTTTTATGAAAGAAAGGCAAGGAGGCAATATATGAGCAAACGAATAATAATTGATCCTATCACCAGGATAGAGGGCCACCTTCGCGTCGAAGTGGAGGTTTCCAAAGGCAAAGTGGTCAATGCCTGGAGCTCGGGCCAGATGTTCCGGGGGATTGAGATGATTTTGCAGGGCCGCGATCCACGCGACGCCCAGCATTTTGTGGCCCGCTCCTGCGGGGTCTGCACCTATGTCCACGGCTTGGCGTCCGTCCGGGCTGTGGAAGACGCCGTGGGCGTTCAAATTCCTGAAAACGCCCGTTTACTGAGAAACATCTTGCATGGCGCTCAATACCAGCATGATCATATCGTTCATTTCTATCATCTTCACGCGCTGGACTGGGTCGATATTGTCAGCGCCCTTTCAGCGGATCCCAAAAAGACAGCCGCGCTTTCCGACAATGTCAGCAACGCTCCCTGGGGCGGCGCCCCCTATTTTAAAGGCGTTCAAGCCAGACTGCAAACATTTGTGGACAGCGGCCAGCTTGGCCCGTTTGCCAACGCATACTGGGGGCATTCCGCCTACAAACTTCCCCCGGAAGCCAACCTGATGGCGGCGGCTCATTACATTGAAGCCCTTCGTCTCCAGGCCAAAGCCGCCAGAATGCATGCCATATTCGGCGGGAAAAATCCCCATCCCCAATCTCTGGTTGTGGGTGGAATCACATCCGTTGGAGATCTGACCCCCGACCGAATCGCCGAGTTCCTGTACATCACCAAAGAGACCCAGGAATTTATCGAAAAGGTTTACATCCCGGATCTGCTGGCCGTGGCCTCATTTTACAAAGACTGGGGCGCCATTGGCGGAACAAGCAACTTCATGGCATTTGGCGAATTCCCGACCAACGCCAAAGAGACCGACAAGTTTATGCCCGGAGGCTACATCAAAAATCGCGATCTGGCCGGGTTGAAGGAAACGGATCAGACAAAGATCACCGAGGATGTGACTCGCGGATGGTACGAAAGCGGTTCCCCCAAACATCCGTATCAGGGCGAAACCAAACCGCAACATGGCGATTATGAGCCGGGCGGCGGCAAATACACCTGGTTGAAAGCGCCTCGGTATGAAGATGAGGCATGTGAGGTTGGTCCCCTCGCGCGTGTTCTGGTCGCTTACGGCAAAGGCCACAAAGAGATCAAAGCCACGGTTGACAGCGTTCTGAAAAAACTGGGCGTTCCGGCGGCGGCTCTGTTCTCCACACTGGGAAGAACAGCGGCAAGGGGCATCGAAACTCTGGCCATCGGCCAGCAGATTCCCGGATGGATCAATGAGCTCATCGCCAATGTCAAAAGCGGCGACACAAAGACCTATCAACCCTGGACCATGCCTGACACCGGCCGGGGCTTTGGCCTGAATGACGTTCCCCGAGGCTCTTTGGGACATTGGATTGAGATTGAAGACAAAAAGATCAAAAATTACCAGTACGTGGTTCCCACCACATGGAACCTTGGACCCAGATGCAACAATAACAAACTGGGTCCCTTGGAAGAGGCTCTGATCGGAACTCCCATTGCGGACGCCAAGAAACCTCTGGAAGTTCTTCGAACCGTCCATTCATTTGACCCCTGCATTGCCTGCGCGGTTCATGTGATTGATCCTGACTCCAATGAAGTGTATAAGGTCAAGGTTCTGTAGAACGAATGGCGTTGTGAAACATTCGATCCAACGGGGTTGCGTTGCTTTTTCAATCATTAGGCCTGCCACAGGCATGGCCTTTGACGCGAAAAAACAGGGCGCCTTGGGCGGTCGAATTTTCAACGAACCCATCAGCGATTTTGAATAAAAATATCCCCGGCCTTTTTTGCATCCTGTAAAAAAGCCGGGGGTATCCATCCCCCCAACCATTTTCATTCTTTGATGATCTCAGATTGATTTTACAGGAAAAAAAATGACGTCAGAACATGTTATGATTTTAGGAGTCGGTTGCATTCTTTTCACCGACGAAGGCTTTGGAGTGCGGGTTGTTGAGACCCTTGAAGAACAATATGAATTTCCAGACAATGTCTCCCTGGTGGATGGGGGAGTTTTGGGTGTGCATCTTCTTGGGGTCATCTCCCAGGCCGATCATCTCATCGTTGTGGACGCCATACAAAACAGACAGCCCCCCGGAACGTTTTACCGCCTGGAAGGCAAGGAGATACCGGAGCGGCTTCGGGCCAAAAATTCCCTGCATCAGGTCGATTTTTTAGAGGCGCTGACCCTGTGCCAGGCGTTGGACAAGGTTCCGGAAACCGTGATCGTCGGCATGGAGCCGAGCGACATTGAAACCCTGGAGCCGACCCTGTCGGACATGGCCATAGCAAAAATCGAGCCCATGATCGAACGGGTGTTAAAAGAGTTGGACCGACTCCAGGTTCCCTGGACAAAAAAAGACCCCTCGTAATGGATCTATTTCCCGGTTTTCATTGAAATGGCGTCCACCGGACACTCATCCTCGCAAAACCCGCATCCAAGGCAGTCATTGGGGCGCGTCAACTTGGGATAGCGGACAGTGGCCCGGTTTCCTGCGGCGTCTGAAACGCCGATGCAACTGACCGGGCAGGACTCGACGCAGGCCACGCAGCCCGTGCATTTTTCCAGGTCAAAGATCGGTCTGGGCCACCGTTTTCTGAATCGGAGCCGCTCGCATTCCTTTTTTTCAGGATCGACCACCGCCGAGTTGGGGCAAATTCGGCCGCAGGCGCCGCAGTCTATGCATGCCTCCTCCCTGATTTTATGATCTTTTTTTGGTTCTCCGGTGATGGCGTTGACCGGGCAGGCCTTTTGGCACATCCCGCATCCGATGCACTTTTCCTTGATGATTTTATATGGCATGGCCCGGCCCTCCTTTTCCTTCCGGTCGGTCGGTCTTCATCGGTTTTAGATCGTTGATCTCCTTTGATCCCGGCGCGCCGCTTTTTTTGTCCCAACCGAATTCATCCCAATAATCTTTGGTCATGGTCTCAATGTCTATGTTTCGGCCTTTGTTGGCCCCATGCGTCTGGGGCGGGGTTCCCAGCGCCCGGTCGGGAATGCTTATTTTAGACGGATCAATTCCGTGCTTGATATTAAAGGCCTGCTTTAATCGCTGGATCCGATCCCCGGCCTCCATGTATTCTTCCGGGGTGAGTTTCCAGCCTGTGGCCGCGTTCATCCATTCAAACAACGGAAGCCGCGTCACCCCCATGAGGGTCCCAAACAGGCAGCACCCGGCTCCGTTGACCACGTTCATGAAACGGCTGCATGCCGCGGCCCGGATCGCCTTTTGCCGGTCGGCCGTAAACTTTTTGTTTTTTGAATAAAACATGTCCGGTTCAGGAAGGGCGTCGATTTTTTCCCACAGTTGAAACATCTCGTAATACAATTGGGAGCCGGTGGTGTGGCGACCCGGCGCCGCCTCCACGCGATTGTGGAGGGCGAATCCAGGATCGAACCGCCCGTCATGCATGGCCAGTTCCTGGCCCCCGGCCTGCATGGCAAAGGTGTGGGACCCTTTGCCGATTCTCTCGGCGGCCCGCTTGCACCCATCCGCCAAAACATCCCCGATCCCTTCCCGGCGGACCATTTTTTCCACGAGCCGGATCATGGCCTCTGAATTTCCCCATGTCAGCGTCAGTCCATCGGTCTGTTCTTCGGTCAACAACCCCTTTTCAAAACACTCCATGGCAAAGGCGATGGTTCCCCCGGCGGAGATGGTGTCCATGCCCGCCCGGTTCAACATCTCATTCATGAGGAAAATGCTTTCCACATCCTCATTCATGCACAGCGCGCCCAGGGCGATGACGGTTTCGTATTCCGGCTTGTGATTTTCACCCCCGTCATCCGATGGAAAAAGCCCGCCGCAGCCCAACGGGCAGGAATAACAATAATACTTTGCCGTCATTCGTTGGGTCATCCGCTCTGGATTGATGGGCTCGGATCTGTCTTTTCCGAAATCTGTGGATGAGCCTTTCCAGTTTTTCACCGGGGCGTCCCCCATCTCGATGGACATCTGGTTCATGCTCACCGTGCCCCATTTATCCAGCATGACTTTGTATAACATCCCGTCGGTCTTCATCTGGACCGGCGAAAATCTCATGAGCGCCCCCACATTGGCGGTCATGCCTCCTGAAAGAAATGGGGGCTGAAATTTCACCGACTCATTGCATGTTTTGCTCAGCTCTTTGACGGCTTTTCGGTCATGGACTCTGATCCGCTTGGCCCCCCCCAGCGCCACGGCCTTGAGTCGCTTGGAGCCCATCACCGCTCCCAGACCCGCTCGGGCTGCCAGCCGCCCCTTCTGGTTGACGATGCCGGATATCAGGGATTTTTTTTCCCCGGCCGGTCCGATGCAGGCCACCTTGACCCTTTTTTTCCCTTTGATCCGTTTGATCAGAATATCTTCGGTCTTTACCGCGTCTTTTCCCCAAAGATCCGTCGCATCCCTAAGCTCGGCCTTGTCGGCGTCCGCATACAGGTAAACCGGGGTTTTGCTGATGCCGGAAAAAAATATCCCGTCATAGCCGCATCGTTTGATGGCCGGGGAGAAATTTCCGCCGCAGTTGGCGTCTCCCCATGCTCCGGTCAACGGGGATTTTCCCACCGCCATCCATCGCCCGGTGAACAGAGAGCCGGCGCCGGTGAGCAGACCGGAGACAAAGCCCAGGATATTGTCCGGGCCCAATGGGTCGGCCCCCGCCGGAATCTTGTCGTAGAGTATGCGGGCGCCCAGGCCCGAGCCGGACAAAAATGTTTGATACACATCATCGCCTACGATTTCATCCGATATTTCCCCGGTGGTCAGGTTCACCATCAGGATTTTTCCCATATATCCGAATTTCATATATCCGCCTTTTTTTATTTGAGAGCCTTGTTAAACATGTGACGAGTCGCCATGTGACGAAATGGATTCAAACATAAACCGGATAAAATATCAAGCGTCTGAGACAAAAAGGACGACTTCCCTCTATAAAAATAATAAAACCAATTTCACATAGACAGGGAAGAAAACGGTTACGAAAAGGGCGTTGCCATAAATATTGATACGTTCGTAAAAAATCGGATTCGCAATCAGACGCCTCCTTGAATAATTTGGATGCTGATTAATTACGGTTACTTGTAGGTTGGGTTAAGCGAAGCAACCCAACATAGCTTTACTTTTTACGAGTTTATCAATATTAGAGCATGATAGAGGATTGATGAGTCAGGAAGGATGAATCCGCCCTCAAAATGTAACGTTATTTATGAGCGCGCCTATCACATTAATGTAACGTTATTTTTGAGCGGACCCTAAGGGGGATAGCCTCTGGGTATTTTGCGCTATGCATTAAGTTCAAAAACAACCTTTAAAGACTGGTTAATTTCCCGCACTTTGTCTATTGACAATCTACCCCGAATTTTGACCAACTGATGACGATGGTCTATTGGGCGTGTCTGCAAACAGTCTGCGATCGATTTTTTAGATAAACCATTATCGGATGAAGGATAAATTCCGACATTGGTTTTTATTCGAGCTTTTTTTTCACTCCATTCGGTAATGGGAACCACTTGGATAACGGGGGACTCTTTTATTATAAATATCGTTAGTCACAACCACACAAGGCCTGATTTTAACGGTTTCTACAACCTTTTGTCGGATCAAGATTGACGTCAATAACCATACCTCTTTTCAGCGCTGTCATTCTGGCCATCCGTTTAATGCCGTTTCGGTCAATTCTTTTAACGCATCATCTTCAGAATAAATTTCAGAATATAAATCAGCGGATTCTCTTAGACTTTCAAGTTCAACTTCTTTTTTGAAATGCTTTATAGCCTCACGAAGCATAGCGCTTTTATCCTTAAATCCATAGACTTTAAAATTATTCAAAAACTGGGCTTGCGTTTCTTCAACGCTGAATTTTGCCTGTAACACATCGCCTCCTTTTGGATGGTCATATTGGGACCTTATTTACGGGCCAATTATAGGGTCCAATACGCCAAAAAGTCAAAGAAACTGTTTGAGCGGACGGAAAAAGAATCGCGGCGCTGTTTTTAACCCAAAAAGACCTCATCCCCGGCGCCGATATAAAGATTGCTTGCAGATCCCAAATTTCCACTTCCTTTGACAATGGGGAGCGCCTTGGGCGTTATATTCGGTGATTTTTTGAATTTTGGCGCTCCCCCCTGTTTATGCGTCTGGTTTGATGATTAAAATTTCCGACGCCGCGTTGAATTGGGTCAGAAAGTTTCCAATGGTGGTAAATGTGGATGTGACCGGAGAGTCTGGATGGTCTGAAGTCGTCACATATGAGACAAACATTGAGCCGAGAAGAAGTTTAACGGGATTGACATTGACTGGCTGGGGCTCAAAATATGCCTTTTCATTGGCTTTGATCACCTTCACATCACTGGTTTGATAAATCGCCGCCGTTATGACGTCGAGTGTGTGTTCTGTGCAATTTTGAAGATCCAGCGTAAATGGATTGGCCAGGACTGAATAATCTGAATTGTGCAAATCCTTGTATGTGGGGGAGGCAATGACCGTCAACAGCCTTTTTTGCAACTCGGGAGAAGGAATGATAATGCCCGCCTCCAAGACTTCAACTCCAGAAAAAAAATCCACCGGAAAATCCTGTATTAAATCGCTTACATCGGGTTCGCCTGTTCTCTGGTAGAGATTATGTATGGCATACCCAGGGACCTTTCTGCCATCAGCGGTTGTGATTTGAGAATAGACGGCAATGCCGACATGGGTAAATTTGATTCCCCCAGGCAACTTATTCCGCGGCCGGCCGACTCTCGCGATGATCGCTACCCTGGCGCCTTTTTTGGCCAAGATTTTTTCGACTTTTTTGGCAAATTTTATGATCACCTCGGGTTCATAATAAATTTTTCCGCCCGCCTGACTGCTACCCGAAAACACCGAAGATGGGGTAAGAATGAAAGAAAAGACCGCCATCAAAAGCGTCAAAATTTTAATGTGTTTCATTTTACCTCCCATTTGTGTTTGCTCTTTTCTTTTTTTGGGTCAAAGCCTGATCTGGCGGAGGCCCTGCTGTGACAGATTCATCCGTTATTTCCAACGGAGTCCCGATGGGAGCCGTTGCGGCATCCATTAAATTTTTTGCCATTTTCCCGCTCACAGCGCCGATGGAAGCCCCAATAGCCAAGGGCACAGCCGAGGCCGCCGATGTGACCTGTCCTGAAGCGGCGATGGAATGGGCGGCGGAGGCGCTGGCGTGAGAAGAGGCTTTGCTTCCTTCCTTCACCGCCTGGGCGCTATGCGTATCCGCGGCAAATGAGTGGACGCTCAAAATCATGACAAACGATGCAACGATGGTTAACATATTTAATTTTTTCATATTTTCCTCCCTTTTTAATGTTTTGGAATGGCCTGTGTCGTCTTTTATCATTCTTTTATATTCTCCCAGTCGCACGAAATTCGGTTATATATATATCAATAAAATTGAGCCATTGTTTTAATTGGAAAAATAAGGAAAAATAGTCTCCATGATAATTTCCGGGCGACTTAACCCTCAACATTGGTAATTTATTTTTGAGCGAGCCCTTAACCATTGACGGATCAACCGGTCTTGATTATAAGGGGAGCTGAAACTAAAAATTCACGTTTGGACTCAAAATTTCCACCGCGTCAGGAATTGGGCGCTTTTTTCGGTGGAGTAAGCGGCGCGCTGATAACCATCATGCACAGCACAAATCGCATAGTGAAGGAAGCGACAGGGGATCGACGTTTAAAGCATCAGGCCGGAAGGGGTAAACATCGAATAGAACATCGAATATTTAATATTAAGATGTGGCTCCGTTCGTTTTCCCCGTTCACTTTTCCCTTTCCCGCGTTCGCTTCCTTATCGCTAAAAGAGCTAAACGCTGGTTTATAAAAAGCAAGTCAAAGAAAAATTTAAAAATGGTTAACAATGTAATTTCAGCGGATGAAAAAAGCCGCGTCCCTGATTAGTGGCGTTATGTTTTGTTCATTAACAAAAAAAGGAGAAATTATGAAAACGGTAGAAGCGATACGCGCGCGTCGAGCGGTTAAACATTTTGATGCAAACCACGTGATGACCCCTGAAGAAGCCAATGAGATTTTGTCGTTGGCTGTTCTTTCACCCACCGCCTTTAATATTCAGAACTGGCGTTTTGTCGTCGTGGATGACGCCGAGTTGAGAAGGAAGATCAGGGAGGTGGCCTGGGATCAAGCACAAGTGACGGATACATCATTGTTTATCGTGCTTTGCGCCGATCTCAAGGCATGGGAAAAGCAACCTGGGCGTTATTGGGCGGGCGCTCCAAAAGAGGTTCAGGAGCTTATTCTTCCCGCAATAGATAATTACTATCGCGGCAAGGATCAGGTGCAAAGAGACGAAGCCATGCGTTCCTGCGGCATCGCCGCGCAAACGATAATGCTTGCGGCAAAGTCATTGGGGTATGACTCTTGTCCTATGGATGGTTTTGATTTTCAGAAGGTTGCGCAGTTGATTCACCTTCCAGATGATCATGTCATCGCCATGTTTGTGGCCGTTGGAAAAGGCACGAAAGAGGCATGGCAGCGACCGGGGCAACTCAGCCTGAATGATGTGGTCGTCAAGAATATGTTTGAGCAATAACATCGCAAGGCCAACGCAACCGCCCAAAAATCGCCGCGCCCTTTTTGGGCGGTTGAGTTGAATTGCATCGTTCGCCTGTCGATAGATCAAAGGGTTAAAAATATGGCGTATAATTATTACGATATGTACGATATGAAAGAAACGCTATCGGAAATAGATGACGCATTGGCTTTGATAGATGATCTTGAAACCCAAATTGACCGCAAGAAATCCCTGCGAAAAGAACGTTGGGCCGCCATTCAAGAAAAGTTGCGTGTGGATTGGACATACGATTCAAATGCGATTGAGGGCCGTTTTTTGACCAGAGGCGAAACCCTTTTTTTTAAAAAGGAAGGATTAACGGTCGAAGGGAAACCCTTCAAAGATTTTCTTGATGCCAGAAATCATGCTGAAACGATTGACGGGTTTTATGAGATGATTAAAGATCACCGTTCTATCACTCAGGGGCTTATAGTGGTGGAAAACTGAAACCCATGGCGCTCTTGTCATTAAAAGCAACGGAAGCCGGCGTCAGTCTCAATCGCCTCGCCAGCTCTATACTAAGTCATTAAAAACACAACAAATAAATGCGGCGGAAGCAAAAAGCCGCGCGCTGATTTAAATATGGGCGTCCGCACAGAAGTGAAAGATGCGATTCAGTCCGCTTTAAGGAACTATAAAAACCAGAATGAGCCAGCACATCGTTAGCGTTACATTGCACGCAGAAAAGTACCCATCGGAGAATCATTACCCCTTTACGTTACCGATTTTTAATCAAACCAAGAAGATACGGTTCGAATCCCCGGTAACCTTTTTCGTGGGAGAAAATGGCGCCGGAAAATCCACTTTATTGGAGGCATTGGCCCTGGCGAGCGATATCCACATTTGGCGCAAGAATGAAGGCGACCACCGCTTCCAGTTTAACCAATATGAAAAAAAATTATGTGAATATATCTCCATAGAGTGGTCAAACGGAAGGGTTCCTGGATCGTATTTCGGTTCAGAAATCTTTAATGATTTTAGGAGAATTCTTGATAATTGGGCCGCTTTAGATCCGGGGCAATTAAACTATTTTGGCGGAGAATCGCTAATTACAAAATCGCATGGCCAATCTATCATGTCTTATTTTCGTTCCCGCTATAAGATACCGGGCATCTACTTTCTGGATGAACCAGAAACAGCGTTATCCCCGAAAAGTCAACTTGAGTTGATGGATATTCTTCGTGAAAATAGCAAAACAGGCCATTCGCAGTTTATCGTAGCGACGCATTCCCCCCTTTTGCTGGCTTATGAGGGGGCGAAGATATACAGTTTTGATCATAGTCCACCCCGTCTGATTGACTACCAGGAAACGGAGCATTATAAAATATACAAACGCTTTCTTCTTGAAAGGTAAGGGCTCGCTCAAAAATGAGTTTCATAAATAATTTATGGAAATAGTAACAACTAACTTTTTAGATGGTAAGTTATTTTTCAGCGAGCCCTAAGAACTCTGTTTTTTTATGTTGCTATTTTTTTAAATTTAAACACTTGCGGCAAATGGCAAACCATCGCCCAACCCGCCAACCCGCTACACGTATTTCGCAATCAATTTGCCCGCCTCATTGATGACTTTGGTGGCGATGGATATGACTTTGACGATTTTTTCAATGTCGGATTTCGCCTCCTCAATCATGGCCAGGGCATTTTTCATCTCATCGGAAAATATCGCGTAATTGGCGTCGGCGTCATCAATGGACTTCCCCACAGCCCCTTCGGCCATGTCGGAGGCGTCGCGGTGCAGCCTTTTTATGGAGTCGTATTCAGAATGATTTACGGGCGTCGCGCTTCTCAAATCTCCCAGCGATTGGTACAGGGCGTTCAAATCGGCGTCAATTTTTTTAAAAGCCATGGTCTTCTCCTTGTATGGTTATTTGGCCAGCGCCTTTAAGGCGGAAACCAAATCACTTGTGTTTTCGACAAACAGTTTGATTTTTTCAATGGAGATATGCTCATCGGTGGCCAGTCTCAGAAGTTCGGCGTCGGCTTTTTTAAGCGCGCCCACCGAGTTTAGAATTTTTTCGGACACCTGCTTTAACCGTATCCTGGAATCCTGCGCCAGGACAAACGCCTCCACCTGGATCAGACGGTCGCTCACGCTTCCGGACGCTCGTTTCAGGCCGTCTAAGGACTCCGCGTAAAGACGCTCCTGGACAATATCGACATTTTTTGCCGCGCCTCTGCCGTTGACGTCAAAATTTTTCTCAAGCTCGCCGCACAGCTCCTGAATCAGGGGAGAGATTTGGACCACGACTTTTTTAATGAGCTTTTTCTTTTTCCACTCGATGAAAATTTTTCCCCCGGCATGGGCGATCTGTCCCAATCCCTTGACATCATTTAGTGATTGAGCGTTTTTTTTCAGTTCGGCGTCCGCCGTGTCACGGGTGAACGATGACAAAAACGTCCCATATTTAACCAGAAGGCCCATGGCCTCAATCCGTTTCGCGATATTTTCAGCGTCCAGGCCGGAATCTATATTCATCTTTTTTTCATACGCCTCACGGGTCGGGAGGTTTTTCATCACCCGGTTTTCAATGGCGTAGTTCAGTTTTTTCATCTCAATGACATTGCTCCGCATGGCCGGAAGCTCTTGGGAAACCATGTTGCCGAGCGCCGTCGCGGCGTCGCCAAAGGAATAGACCCCTTTTTTTTGGACCGATGTCAGCCCGCACCCCGCGACCCAAACAGACATGGCCAAAAAAATGAACAGAACCAGCGCTTTTTGGGCCGCGGATCGGGAGCCGGGAACGGGCGTGGCTTTATGCCTGGCCCTGTTTAACCCGTTCTTGTTTTCACTGGACCTGTTTTGGTGATTTTGGCGGGTTTCATTTTCTCGGGATTGAGTCTGTCGGGTCGGGTTTTGTCGGGTCTGGTTTTGCCGGGTTGAGTCACTCATGGTCACCCTCCTTTTCGCAGGCGCGAGACGCTGTTTTTTTGCCGTTTTTTTGCCGTCATCTATTGACTCTATTGTGAGGCGGTGTCACTTTTTTGTACATGTAAACCGGTTTGGTGTCAACCATTCTGTTCAGTCCCGGATTTTGCTCCATCGACTTTTCCCGATTTGACTTCATTTTTTGAGGCCCGCGCCTTTTTTTTTATGACTTGCCGGCGATCTCGACGAGCAGGGGAGGCGGGTCTGACCGGCGCTCTGGAATGGCGATGACGCGGTGGGCGATGCCCATGACAGCGCGTTATCCGGCGACTGTAAGGATTGGGCGCCAACGCGCGTTTTGAGCCGGGACCATTGGGGCGGGGAAGTTTTTCTTGATTTTGAATGGTGGATGCTGTAATTCTTCGGAGGTAGAAAAAATGGACGATTTTTGCAGACGGGACAAGCCAGGGTTTTGGGCCGATAAACCGATGTGCCGCGCGCCTGATTTTGCTTGACCGTTGCTTGACTGAGACGCCGGAAATGCGCCGAAAATGCAAGGTGGATTTCATTAAGTCTCTGTTTTTTAAAGCTTTATACACTGTATTATTTGCTTGACCGTTGTTTGATTGGATTTTCTTGAGACTCTTTTTAGCTCCTTCTTTTTTAAAGACACATAACCATTTCGGTTGATATTTATAGTTTAAGGATATTTATGGCGCGCCCAGAAATAGTTAAATACTTGCAATCCTTATTAAAAGAACTTGTCGCGTTGCCTCGGGAAACAGAGTGGGCAGAATTTAAACATAATTCCATTAAACCCGAGGATATAGGGGAATATATCTCCGCATTGGCCAATTCAGCCGCGTTGTTGGGAAAGCCGTTCGCCTATCTGGTTTGGGGGGTTAAAAACCTTGACCATGAAATTATTGGCACAAATTTTAACCCGGCGGCGGCCCGCCATAAACAACAGGAGCTAGAAAGCTGGCTATTGCAAAAGATGGAGCCAAAGATTGATTTTTACTTCCATTCCTTTGAAGCGCCCAACCAAAAGTCGGTTGTGATTCTGGAGATTCAGGCGGCAAGCTATACGCCCGTTCGTTTTAATGGCGCCGAATTTATTCGAATTGGCTCTTATAAAAAACCATTGGGCAAGCATCCGGAAAAGGAGCGTTCTCTGTGGCGGGCCTTTGAACGCAAACCCTTTGAACGCCAGCTGGCTATGGAAAATGCGACGGCGGAACAGGCGCTTAAGCTACTGGATTATCCCGGCTATTTCAGCTTGATGGACCAACCCTTGCCCGAAGGACGAAGCGGTGTTCTGGATAGTCTTGAGGCGGATGAGCTGATTCAGAAAAACCCGTCCGGTTTATGGAATATCACCAATATCGGGGCGATTTTGTTTGCCAGGGAACTCAAATCCTTCCGGCATTTGGCGCGCAAGGCGGCGCGTTTGATTCTCTATAAAGGAAAAGATCGTTTTCAAACCATTCGGGAACTAAATGCCGACAAGGGGTACGCCGTTGGTTTTGAAGGGTTGATTGACCACATCGGCACACTGCTTCCTTCCAATGAGGAAATAGGGAAAGCGCTCCGTAAACAGACGCCCATGTATCCTGAAATCGCCATCCGTGAATTGGTCGCCAATGCGTTGATCCATCAGGATTTTAATATCACCGGAACAGGTCCGATGATTGAGATTTTTCAAGACCGCCTGGAAATAAGCAACCCAGGCAAACCCCTGGTTGAGGTTGACCGTTTTCTTGATTCACCGCCGCGTAGCCGCAATGAGGGCATTGCCTCGCTGATGAGACGGGTGAACATCTGTGAAGAGCGTGGCAGCGGAGTTGATAAAGTGGTCATGCAAACCGAGTATTACCAGTTGCCGGCGCCTGTCTTTGAGACGTATCAGGATGATATGCGTGTGGCGCTTTTTGCTCCTCGTGATTTCAAAGATATGGATATTCAACAACGCATTCGAGCCGCATATCTTCACAGTGTGTTGCGTTACCTCAATCATCAACCGATGAACAACACCACGTTGCGTGAACGTTTTGGCATTCAAGCCAAAAACAGCTCCATAGCCAGTCGAATCATCAAACAAGCGGTTAAGGCGGGACGAATTAAGCCGTATGATGACGATGTGGGCGCCAAAGCGATGCGTTACGTGCCTTGGTGGGCCTGATTTTGCTTGACCGTTGCTTGACTGAGACGCCGGAAATGCGCCAGAAATGCAAGGTGGATTTCCTTAAGACTCTGTTTTTTAAAGCTTTATGCACTGTATTATTTGCTTGACCGTTGTTTGATTGTTGCTTGACTGTTGTTTGACTGGAATGCGTTTAAATTCTATGCCAACTACCAAATTAGGGGGAGACATGAACTGGAATAAGGGGACTCTTTTTGAAACATCCGGCTATTACTGGAAAACCTGCGCGCTGCATACCGGCGTTAAGCTCGATGTCTTTACCATTATCGGGTCTGGTCACGCGCCGTCGGAAGAGATCGCAAGCCAGATCAATGGCGATCTTCGCGGTGTCTCGGCATTGCTAAACGCCCTGGCCGCTATGGATCTGCTCCTTAAAACCGAGGGCGAGTTTTCCAACACGGATTTTTCAAAGCGGTTTCTTTCCAAAGATTCCCCGGATTACACCGGCTTTATTATCATGCATCACCATCACCTGATGGCGTCCTGGGCTGAAATGTCCGAGTCTGTGTTGAGCGGGAAGCCGAATCGCGTCAGCGCCTCCAATACAGACCAAGAGATCGAACGGGAAAACTTTTTGATGGGAATGTTTAACATCGCCAGGGAAACCGCCCCGATCTATTCCAAAATGATTGATTTGAGTGGTTGCGCCCGCCTGCTCGACTTGGGCGGGGGGCCGGGAACATACGCCATTTATTTCTGCCTGAACAACCCCGGATTAACGGCCGCGGTCTTTGATCTTCCCACCACCCGGAAGTTTGCCGAAAAAACCATCGCCTCCTTTGATCTTTCAGAAAGAATTGGGTTTAAAGAAGGGAGCTATCTGGACGAAACCGTGGATATTGAGCCGGAATACGATGCGGCGTGGCTGTCTCATATCCTGCACGGGGAAGGGCCAAAGGCGGCGGAATCCATTGTCGCCAAAGCCGTTAAGGCGCTCAAACCGGGCGGGAAGATCCTGATTCATGAGTTTATACTGGACGACACCCTGGACGGCCCGTTGTTTCCGGCGTTGTTTGCTTTAAACATGCTGCTTGGCACGGAAGGCGGCCAGGCGTATTCAGAGACGCACTTGCAGGGGATGCTTAAACGATGCGGCATTGTGAATATCCAGAGGCTGGATGTCGCTTCCCCCAATGACGCCGGGATAATAATGGGGTTAAAACCATCGGAATAACATACTTTAATATTGGAGGTTTCCATGCAATGTCACATCGCCTTTGACCCAGAGCTTTGCGTGTCCGCCGACGAATTTGTCACGGCGTGGAACAGAAGCGAACACAGCGAAAATGCCAAGGCCATCATTTATGAAGATTCCAGGGGAACGTTTTTATCGCCGGAAATCACCATCGCTTTAATCACCGCCGCCGTGAGTATCCCTGCGACCATCATCGCAAGCGTTGTCTCTGAATTTTTCAAGAAAAAATATATTGAAACGGATTCTCCAAAAATATCAACCGTCCAGATCAATGCCCCGGACGGCACACCCATTTTGATCGTCAAACGCTCGGAGGAATAACCCCGCCCCCCCTGTAGCTGAAAGGAAACGCCAGTGACCACGCAGATCATCATTCGAGAAAAACGAAAAAATAAAGAGGATTTTGCCGCGACGGCGCAATTTGGCGCCCAGGGCGCCCCGCATGACATCACCATCAAAAACCCGTTTTCCGAACAACAGGAAAAAAATTTGGAGTGGTATTTTGAGAAGTGGCTGAATTTCCCTTTCACCGACAAGGTTCCCGCTGAAAAAGCCGAATCCAGCATTCGCGCGTACGGCGAAGATTTGTTTGAGCAGGTTTTTAACCACAGTCGCCATGCCGCGGTTGAATATGACCGGTTGCAGGGGGAGGACGTTGAGCTGGTGATTATCGGTTCTCCGGAATTCCACGCCCTTCACTGGGAGGCGCTGAAGGATCCCCACCAGGCTCGCCCCTTGTCGGTGGAAAAACCCATCATACGCAAAAACAGCAAACCGGTGATCCATCGCGCCAGGATGAAACCCGCCCCGAAACTGCGTGTTCTCCTGGTCACCGCGCGGCCGGGAGGTGAACGGGATGTGGGCTACCGAACCATCTCCCGTCCTCTGGTTGAGGCGCTGGAAAAAGGAAAAGTCGCGGCCCGAATCGACATCGTTCGCCCTGGCACGTTTGAGGCGCTGGTCAACCACCTGGAAAACGCGCGCGATAAACATGGCGACGGCTATTATCACATCATTCATCTGGATATGCACGGCTCCCTGTTTACCTATGAACAGTATCAAAAAAATGCCCCGGACCGCCCGCCCGGGCGCCATGCTTTCCGAGGGGATTACGCCCAAACCGACATCAAAGAGTATCTGGGACTGAAAGCGTTTTTGTTTTTTCACGGCGCCGACGGGACATCGGATGGCCAAAGCAATCCGGTGAGCGCCGATGATCTGGTCCGTCTGCTCAATATGCGTCAGATTCCCATGGTCATTCTCAACGCCTGCCAGTCCGGCAAGCAGGTGGGCGCCGCCGAAACCAGTCTGGGCAGCCAAATGCTTGACGCGGGCGCTCAACTGGTGGTGGCCATGGGGTATTCGGTGACCGTATCCGCGGCCCAGCTTTTGATGGTCACGCTCTACCGTCAGCTTCTGAACGGGCAAGATCCGGCGGCGGCCATTCGCCGCGCGCGCCTTGAATTGTTTAACGACAAACGGCGAAAGGCCGCGTTTGGTCAGGAAATCAACCTGGAAGATTGGATGTTGCCCGTCATTTATCAGAATCGCGCCCCCGATTTCGGTCGCGACACCTTTCAGGGGGATGCCATGATCGCCCCCGACCACTACCCCGCGCCCCGAGGCCTTTACCGTTTTGCGGGGCGGGACGTTGACATTCTAAAAATAGAGCTCCGGCTTCTGGCGCAACGCAATCTTGTGTTGATTCGGGGCATGGGGGGCGCGGGCAAGACCACTTTGATCCATCATCTGGGCTGGTGGTGGAAAAAAACCCGTTTTGTGGCCGAGGTTTTTTATTTTGGCTACGATCAAAAAGCGTACAGTGTGGCGGAAATCGTGAACTCCATTGGGAGCCGATTGGGTTTGAGACTTTCCGGCATCGCCGAGGGTGATCAGGCGACGGTCCTGCATGCCCTGAAAAGCGAGCGCCACATGCTGGCGCTGGACAACCTGGAATCCATCACCGGCCAACCCCTGGCCGTTCAAAACACTCTGACGTTGGATGAGCAGACCATATTGCGTCTGTTTTTACAGCAGTTGACCGGGGCGCGCACCGTGATCCTGTTGGGCTCCCGAGCCGGGGAAACCTGGCTGCGACCCGATCCGTTGAGGGATGTTGATGTGTGGGATTTGCCCGGCCTGGATTACGACGCCCAGACCGCGCTGGCCGAGGACATTTTGCGGACGGTGAATGCGCCGCGTTATTCTGAACAGGCCGAGCATCAAGACGACTTCCGCCGCTTGCTGAAACTTTTGGGAGGTTGCCCCCTGGCCATGGAAGTGGTTTTGGCGGGTCTGGCCAAGGCGACTCCGGGTGAAATCATAACGCGGTTGCAGGCGGCGGATATAAATCTGGACAACCGGGAGGCGGCCGCCTCAAAAACCGAAAGCATCCTCAAATGCATTGATTACTCCCACAGCAATCTGTCCGAGGAGGCGCAAGCCCTTCTGCTCTGCCTGGCGCCGTTTACCGGCGTCATCAATATGAATTTGATAGAGTTATACACGGAGGAACTGAAAAAAGAGACCCCTCTGGCTAAATGGCCCTTTGATCAATGGCCGGCCGTGTTCAAGGAAGCCACTCATTGGGGCCTGCTTGAGCCCCATAAGAAATGGAGTGAAGCGGGTTTCTGGAGCTTGCAACCCATCCTCCCCTATTTTTTGAAAACCCGCTTAAATGATGAACCCCTGTCTATACGGAAGTCAGCCATTGAGGCCGCTTTTTGCGCATTTTATAATGAACTCGGCGGGGCTCTGGCTCAGGCGCTTAAATCCAAAGACGCGGGGGAAAAACAGACGGGGCAGATTATGGTCGAAGCGGAGTATGAAAATCTGTCCACCGCTTTGAAAATCAGCCTGGACGCCGGGTCCAATTTTTTCCATGTGTTTGACGCTCTGGGAAGATTTCTTCAGCAAAAAAAACAGACGGCAACGCATTTGTCGATTTGCAAACGGGTGGCGTCGCAGCAGGCCCGCTACACATCCCATGAAACCCGGCACATCGACGATTTTGTTTTAGTAAATGATCGACTGGCAGGCGCGTATTTCGAGGTGAAAGACTACGATTCGGCGAAAAAATATTATGAGAAGGGGCTGGCGCTGGCCCGACAGTCTAAAAACCCGCATATTCAAAACATGGGAAAAGCGACGGCATTGCACCAATTGGGGGTGGTCGCCCATAAGCAGCGGCAGTGGGGGGCGGCGGAAGGATACTACAAAGAGGCCCTGAAAATCAAAATTGAATTCAAGGACGTTTACTCGCAAGCGGTGACATTGCACCAATTGGGTATGGTCGCCGAGGAGCAGCGGCAGTGGGGAGCGGCGGAAGGGTACTACAAAGAGGCCCTGAAAATCAAAATCGAATTCAAGGATGGTTACTCACAAGCCGCCACATTGCACCAATTGGGGAGGGTCGCCCAGGAGCAGCGGCAGTGGGAGGCGGCGGAAGGATACTACAAAGAGGCCCTGAAAATCAAAATCGAATTCAAGGATGTTTACTCACAAGCGGTGACATTGCACCAATTGGGTATGGTCGCCCAGGAGCAGCGACAGTGGGGAGCGGCGGAAGGGTACTACAAAGAGGGCCTGAAAATTTTCATCGAATTCAAGGATGTTTACTCACAAGCCGCCACATTGCACCAGTTGGGGAGGGTCGCCGAGGAGCAGAGGCAGTGGGAGGCGGCGGAAGGGTACTACAAAGAGGCCCTGAAAATCAAAATTGAATTCAAGGATGTTTACTCACAAGCCTCCACATTGCACCAATTGGGGGTGGTCGCCCAGCAGCAGCAGCAGTGGGGAGCGGCGGAAGGGTACTACAAAGAGGGTCTGAAAATTTTTATCGAATTCAAGGATGTTTACTCACAAGCCTCCACATTGCACCAATTGGGTATGGTCGCCCAGGAGCAGCGACAGTGGGGGGCGGCGGAAGGATACTACAAAGAGGCCCTGAAAATCTACATCGAATTCAAGGATCGCTATGAACAAGCGGGAACATTGCATCAATTGGGGATGGTCGCCCAGGATCAGCGGCAGTGGGGAGCGGCGGCGCAGTTTGGATTAGAGGCGGCCACGATTTTCATACAATACAAAGACCAAAATAACCTTGCCATTGTTTTACGTGGTCTGGCCATCACTTGGCGGGAAACCAAAGACATCGAAATCCCAAATAAACTCGGAGAACTGTTGGAGATGACCACTGAAGAGGCGGAAACCTTTCTGGCTCGCTTTAACAAAAAAACCGATCAGGAGAATAGATAGGGCGGGGCGGAAAGCGCCGATTAAAACCGATCAAATAAACGACGCTTGCGGTCCCACATGGCATGGATACGTTCGCACAAAATCGGATTCACAAGCAGGCGCCACATGGCATAATTTAGATGCTGATTGATTACGGGCGCTGTAGGTTGGGTTGAGGGACGAAACCCAACCTATCCTATCCTTTTTACGAGCGTGTCACATGTGCCGAAACATTTAATAAAACATTAAAATCCTGGGACAGGCGAGTCGGTTTTGATAAAAAACAAAGCCCCTGATAACCATATTTTTCAAACATAAATAGCCTCTTTGAAAATAAATTTTTTAATGCGGGGATTCAAATATTTTTCTCTGCAAATATCCACATCTCTATTTAAATTGGATGTGATTTGTTTTTTTAAACGGAGTTTTAAAGCGGACAAATCTTGCGTTCCAGGCTCAAACTCAACGATCAAATCAATATCGCTTTTTTCAGTCTGCTCGTTTCGGGCAAACGACCCAATCAGGCCTATCCTGGAAATATGATAGTTGGATTTTATCTCTTCGCCATTATTTTTCAGAAATTGCAGAACCATTTTTTGATTCATGATATCCGCCTTTTTTATTTGGGAAAAAACCTCTCCAATGGAAAAACGCGCTTGCGTCCTTTCCATGCGGCCGCCAAACGCCAGTTTTCGGGAAAACTTTGCGCCGCTGTCAACTTGGCGTCATCGTTTAAAAAATCTGTTTTAATGGAAATAAAAAAATGTTTTCCGATTTTCAGCGCCGACGCCATAAATATTCCCGACGCCATAAATACACCCGGCCCATAAATAGGTCAAGGGAATTCCATCTGAAGGGCGCCGCCATCGCTCCGCCGGAATTTTTCAAGGAAATCGACGCATTCTTCATTTGCCTTTTTCCGTAAAACAGGATATAGAAGAGCATTAAAAAAAATAGGGAAAATTTGGCTGAAAATTCTGTTGTTGAAAAACTCCCGGCGTTAAGGGCGCGCTGAAAAATAACGTTGCATTTTGCAGGCGGATTCATCCTTCCTGGCTGATCATGTATGGATGAGTTATACAAATTCGGCGGATTCAAAGCAGGCCCCTTAAAACAGCCCTCAAGTTTTTATGCCCCACATATTCAATGGGTCAGGCTGGCGACTTAACCCCCAAAAAAAAATTGTAAATTTATTATTGAGCGAACCCTCAAAAAAGATGGAGATTTTATATGGAATACAATGTCAAGGATTTGATGGCGCCCATTTCCGAGTACGCCACTGTGCCCGAAGGCTCTTCATTGATGGACGCGGTTCGGGCGCTTGCGGACGCCCAGACGCAAACGGAAACCAATAACTTTCGACACCGGGCGGTCCTGGTCACGGGCGAAGGCGGACGCGTCGTGGGCAAACTCAATCAGCTGACCGTTTTGCATGCCCTTGAGTTTGGGCATAAGCAGAGAAAAAATTTTGTCAATATCGATGAGTTTGGTTTCAGTTCGCAATTTATCACCAGTGTGCGGGAAAAAAGCAAACGCCGGGAAGCGTCTCTGGAAAAGACCTGTTCCAGAATCATCCATATGAAGGTGGAAGACCTCATGGAGACCACCTCCTCCGGGGAATACGTGGATGAAACCACGTCCCTGGAAAATACCGTCCACCAGTTTATCAGCGGCTCGCATCTGTCTTTGCTCGTCCAGAACAGCGACGAGGAGATCGTCGGAATATTGACCCTGTCGGATGTGGCGGGGGCTATTTTTGCGGTGATGCGGGACATTGAAAAAAGGCAAGAATGATGGCGTTGTGAAAAAATGCCTCGCCGGGGTTTTTTATTCTTTGCGTTTATATATGGCCTTCTCCTGAAAAAGAGCTTTGCTGTGGCGATCGACTTTTTCCAGAGAGCCCGTAAACCATTTCTATTTTTATGGTTTTACGAGTTTTTCGTCGCTAATCGGGGCATCCTTTTTTTTACGAGGGCATAAAAAATAAAAAACTAAAATAATTACATATTCACCACAAGGATATGCAAAATGGAAGAATTAAATAAACTTTTTGACCGAATTATCAAACGCTCCATCATCAATTTTCAGAAATTTGATTATGATGCCATCGCCTCGTCCCGGAAATTGATCTCCCTGAAGCAGATGTTGAAATTTTACGGATTTTATGGGATATCTCCGAATCATCCCCTGAATTTTCATTTCCAGCGGTCCAATTTGGCCGGGAGTTATTTTTTGGGGAAATGCCGGGTGAACAACTCCATTTTGTATAAAAGCGATATCCGGGGGGATGAACTCAAGAAAAAAGGCGAGCAGTTTAGGCATGGGGAATTTGAAATTCCCGTGACCACCGATGAACGGATTGATATTGAAGACACCTTTCTGATCAAAACCCTGGTCCATAATTTTTCCCATGACCCCAAAACCCTTGAAAATTTTTTCATCAAGGACACCATCGCCACGCATTATGCCAATATCCACGGGTCTCCCTCCCTGGGATGTTTCATGGAGCCATTCTCCACGGTGGATCTCACCACCGTGCGGGATTGCATTATCGGACGGTTTTCTTATGTGCAGGCCGGAGAAATAAGCTCTCTGAATATCAAGCCGGGGACGGTGTGGGTTCGCTCCGGGAATGACTTTAATTTTTTGTATCAATATAATATTGATGATTTAAACGATTATATCTATTTTGCCCCCGATCGTTTGCCCCAGGGAATTTTTCTGGATTTTATGGAAGATCGGAAAGAGGCGTTTCAGCGTGTTTTTGAAACGGTTAACGTTGAACAGATCATCAGCATTCCAGACAGCGCGTCTGTGGACCGCTACGCCGTGATCAAGCCCAAAACCCAAATCGGAAAGAATGTTCTGGTGGCCCAGAGGGCGTTTATCCAGAATTCCTGGCTTGGCAAAGGCGCCAACGCCCAGGAAAATTGCTTCATCATCAATTCGGTGCTGGAAGGGAACGACGTCACGGCCCACGGGGCAAAAATCATCGAAGCGCATTTGGGAGAGGGCGTTTTTGTGGGATTTAACAGCTTTTTGAGGGGACGGCCGGATTTCAGGTTGGAGATCGGAAAGGGGTGCATCGTCATGCCCCATACCATCATTGATATTCGGAAACCTTTGGTCATTCCAGAGGGACATATCGTATGGGGGATGGTGAGAAATCAGGAAGAGCTTGAACTCAACAGCATGCCCATTGAAAAATTCAAGGAGATTAAAACCGGTTTTTCCAGGGGCAGCATGTTTTTTGAAGGGGATGGAGACGTCTTTATCACCGCTTTTAAAGAACGGATTCATCACATACTGGAAGCCAATGGCGCTTTTTTTGAAGATAGCGGCAGCGGAGACGACGAAGTGAAATATGAGGGGCATGCCCAGAAAAATCAGAACCTGTCATTTAACACCATTCAGCCTTATCCCGAGGGAGAGCTGGAGGGATTATACCCCACCATCGTTATCAATCCGTAAAAATCAAAAATACCGATGAAAAGAAAAGGAGATTTTTATGAAATCGACCGACATTAAAGAGATGATCATCCCGCTTTCAGAATATGCCACTGTGGATGAAGACGCCTATTTGTATGAAGCTGTGGCGGAATTGGAAATGACCCATGAAAAGTCCGAAAACAATCTTTATCCCCACCGATCCGTCGTTATTTTGAGCAAGGAAGGCGAAGTGGAGGGAATATTGACCTATCTGGATGTGTTGAAATCCCTTGAACCCAAGTATCTGGCCATGGGAGACGTCTCGTCTCTTTCCAGGTTTGGCTTGAGCCATGAGTATTTGAAGTCCATGTTGGACACCCATAATCTGTTTGAAGAACCTCTGGACCATGTCTGCCGGAAAGCGTCGGAACTGAAAGTGAAAGATTTTATACGCCCGCTTTCCGAATCCGATTTTATAGGCGAAGACGCGACCTTAAACGAATTGATCCATCAGTTTGTGGTGGGGCATTGTCCGTCTATTCTGGCCACAAGGGGGGGGAAGGTCATCGGGGTTTTGAGACTGGCGGATGTGTTTCATGAAATCAGCGCGCGAATTAAATCCTGCCGGATATAAAACCGACTCAGGGGCAGGCGCCATGCCTGCCCTTTTTTTTTAAAACCTGTCCTTTGGTTTTCCCACGTTTTAAGGCCGATTCATTTTGCCTGGCCCAGCCATATATACCAAGTATGATGGCGTCGTAAAAAGCCGGATATGTTGGGTTTCGTTCCTCAACCCAACCTACAAGTGACCGTCATTAATCAGCATCTAAGTTATGCCATGTTGTGTCTTCTTGCGAATCCGATTTCTTGCGAGCTTATCATATATGGAGGGGTTATAAAAATTCGGCGCATCCTTTTTATATGCCTCAAGCGTTTATGCCCGCGCCTATACCCGCCGCCTATTCAATGGGCCAGAGGCCAGACTTAACTCCCAAAATGGCAAACCAACCTATCCGCGAACCCTAAATATTTTGCTTAAAAAAAGCCAAAAGCGCGTGCAGGTTGGTCATGGGATGCGGGGGGCAACCGGGTATAAACAGATCCACCGGAAGGAGGGACTCCAAGCCTTCCGAGACTTCAGGGCCGCCGGAAAAGGGTCCACCGGAGATGGCGCAGGCGCCCACGGCGATGACCACTTTGGGATGGGCCACGGCTTCATAGGTGCTCATCAGAGCGGTTTTCATGTTTTTTGATATGGGGCCAGTGACCACTATGCCGTCCGCATGACGCGGGGACGCCACAAAATTGATGCCGAACCGGGCCAGATCAAAAAAAGGCGTGGCCAGAACATTCAGGTCCGCTTCGCAGGAATTGCATCCCCCCGCCGACACCTGTCTGAGTTGCAACGATCTTCCGAACAATTTCTTAAAGCTTTTTTTGGCATGGGTGGCCAGGGAGGGAAGGGAGCCGTGTGTCAAAAGGCTTTTTCGATCGGCTGTGGACAATTCGTAGCTTCCGGTAAAGGAGACGAATTGCTTCTCGGAGATGGACTCGCAGGTTCCGCAGAAGACGCAACGTCCCAGGTCGATCAATTTGGTTTCGGCGTTGATGGCGTCCTGGGGACATGCCTGGGCGCATTTTTCCGCCAATTCCGACGGGGCGTTCTGGTTAACGACAGGGAGCCCCCGATAACGGGGAAGCAGCTCGACTTTCTCCTTGGGGTAGCCGGATGTTTTGCATCCTTGTTCAAATCTATTTTTCAGTGTTTTGATCATTGCGCCGTTGCCTTTGATTGTTAGCTGATTATAAATCGAATCCGCAGTATGATAAATTGTAGCTTTTGTTATTCAGCGGAAAATCCGATATTTCGGTGTCTCGCAGAGCCATGGCCAAGCCGTTCCAGTTATGAAAAGAGGGGTCCTTGATTTTGTAGCGGACAAAATTTCCCGAAGGGTCTGTCAGGGCGCAGTGGGACACCTCCCCGCGCCACCCTTCATTGACCGTGACCACAAAGGATGAGGGAGCCATTTGGGTGAAATCGGAGGCGCCCACGACGCAATCGGTTTCAATGGGGCCATTTAGAAGGGAACGGACCATTTCCATGGATTGAATGATCTCGTCTGACCGCACTTTGGCCCGGGCATACACATCGCCGCTCTTCTCGGCGTTTTCAGGGATATCCACCTTGGGATAATGCTCGGTGGGAAACAGGCGTCTGGCGTCATAGGAGATTCCGCTGGCGCGTCCGGAGGGACCCACAAGCCCCAGGTTTTCCGCCGCGTTTTGGGTGACGATTCCGCACTCTTCAAACCGGGCCCTGACGCTGGATGTTGAAAACAACAGATCCAGCACATGACGGACCTGTGGATTCAAACCGTCGATCCATTTTTTAAGGTCGTTTCTGTTTGTGTCGGAAAGGGGGAATCGGACTCCGCCGGGTCGAACCAGGCCTTTTCCGAATCGGTTTCCGCAGATCAAAAGGGACATGTTGAGGAAATCGCCGCGTATTCTTCCAAAATAATTCGCCGGGGGCAGAAAGGCCACGTCACCGCTTAAAGCGCCCAAATCGCCAATGTGATTGGCAATGCGCTCAAGCTCCAGAGCGATGGTTCGGATGAGGCGCGCGCCAGGATCCGGGGAAATGGACGAAAGAGCCTCCACGGCCTGGGTAAAGCACAGGTTGTGCCCGATGGTGGTGTCGCCGGCAATGTTTTCGGCGAGATGGGGAAACCGTTTGGGAGGGGACTCAAGGAATAGACGCTCGATTCCCCGGCGCTGGTACCCCAACTGTATTTCCAGATGCAACACCCGCTCGCCGATGCAGTTGAAGCGAAAATGACCCGGTTCAATCACTCCGGCGTGGACCGGACCCACGGCCACTTCGTGAATTTCCGAGCCCTCCACGGAATAATAATCGTAAGCGCCGGGGATGTCTTCATTGTAGTTGTTTCCAAAAACATCTTCCCGGCTCGTGACGTTGGGATGATACCGAACCATTTTCAGCCAGGGATGACCTTCCGGCTTAATGCCGTACTGCTCGGCGATCTCCCTTTCAAACAGGTGAAACTGTTCGCAGTCCCGGGTCAAAGACGGATAGGCGCCGGGGGCGTCGCAACGCGCCGTCAAAAGCCTGTTGCCGGAGCGCAAAACCGCAATGAGCATCAGAGCGCCGCTCTTTTCCCAGGCGAAATACTGGACCACCTTTCCGCCGTTTTGAACTATTTTGATGGCTTCGGCGCGAAATTTGTCAAAGGTCAGATTCGGAATTTGGTCGCCAGGCAGAGCCACGCCATTTTTAATCTCTAAAAAATTTGTATTCATTAAAATACCCCGCCGATGGAAACAACCGCGTTGACAATGGTTTGATACAACATGTCCGGCATCCATAAACCCAGCGCCACAGACGTCAAAAGCAGTATATACTGGGGCCATATCATGCTGGCTTTTTCCTTGATTTTTATATTCTTGATGTCGCTTTTATCAAAGGAGATTTTCATGATGTGTTTTGAAAAACCGGCGAAAATGACGCATATGCTGACGGCGAATATCCCCGCCAGAATATAATGCCCGGAGCGGAAGGCCCCGACCACGATCAGAACCTCCCCGATAAACAGCCCAAAGGGAGGAAACCCCGATATCCCGGCGAATCCCGCGAAAAAAGCCACGAATGTTTTGGGCATCCGACCCGCCAGGTTTCCCGTCTTTTCAATGAGGCGAGAGCCATAGCCCAACAGGATATTTCCAGAGGTCAAAAACAGAGAGGATTTAATCAGGCTGTGGTGGATCAGACACAGGATCGCTCCATAGGCGCCGATGCCGCCTATCCCTGTTCCAAAAGCGATGATCCCCATGTTCTCAATGCTTGAATAGGCCAGGAGTCGCTTGTATTCAGTCTGTTTTAAAATAAAAGTGGCCGCCGCCAGAATGGAGATCAAACCAAAGGCCATTAAAATAGCGCCTGAAAAATCCCCCAAACCCGCCGCGTGCATGATTTTATTGGTTTTGAAAATACCCAAAAAGGCGCAGTTGAGCAACACCCCGGACAAAAGCGCCGACGCCGGGCTGGGCGCCTCGCTATGGGCGTCTGGAAGCCAGGTGTGCATGGGAGCCAAACCCATTTTTGTGCCGTATCCCACGAAGATAAAGATAAAACCGACTTTCAGCCAAAAGGGATCCAGACGTTTCGCCTCGGATGAAAGGGCCGAAAAAGAGATGGGGGCGTCCACATTTCCTATTTCCATGGAAAGAGAGATCAAAACCGAACCCAAAAGAGCCAGGGCGATGCCCACGGAACAGATCAGCACATATTTCCAGGTGGCCTCCACAGACTTGGCCGACCTGTGAATAAAAATAAGAGGCGCGCTGGCGATGGTGGTGGCCTCAATGGCGATCCACATCACCATAATATGGTCCGACAGGGTCACCATGGTCATGGTGGACAAAAAAAGCAACATGGATCCGATAAATACATTTTCCGATTTGATGTCCGCCGAATCCAGATACCCGGTGGAATATATGGAAATCAGAAAAAACAGAAGAGATATCACCAGCAGGGACAAAATCCCCTCCGGCGTCACCGCGAAATAAGACGGAAAAAGAGCCTGGGGACGCTGCAACCATAAAATGAGCGAGAGCAAAAGATGAATGGCGCCGGTGGCCACCAGAAGCGCGCGCCCGGATTTGCCCGGCGCAAAAAACGCCAGCAGTCCTGTGACAAAAGGGGCTAAAAAGACGATTTCAAGCATAAAAGAAACACCTATTCCTTTAATGTTCTGAGCAGAGCCGTATCCACATCATCAAATTTTTGTCTGATATCCTGGAGTATAACGGCCATGATCATGACGCCGGCCAGCACGTCGAGAAGTATTCCAAATTCCACAATATGGAGGATTCGCGCGGAAAATGTCGTCCCCACAAGGTAGATGCCGTTTTCCATCGTGATATAGCCCAAAACCATGGCGATGGCGTTGCGTCGGGCCATGAGCAGAAACATGCCGCCCACCAGAAGGGTGATGGCGGTGGGCAACAGAAGCGGACTGTCGGCGATGGACGGGACATTGAACTTGCGGCTGAAAAAAAACGCCGCGAAAATAAGCAGAATCCCGATAAGCAATGAGGCGTTATAGCCCACGATGGGCTCGACCTCCCGATGGATGGAGACCTTTCGAATAACGATATAGATGCAAAGCGGGATGCCCACTCCCCGGATCAAAAGCGTGGCCAGGGTGAAGGTGATTCCTCCCACGCTCATCTCCTGTCCTGTAAAAAAAGGCAAAAGAGAGACCGCGATGCCTTGAAAGGCGACAATTTTGATCAATCCGGGCAACCGGGCGGAGCCAAAAGAAAAAATGATGGACGCCAGAGCCAGGGCCAATATGATATCTAAAAATTGGGTCATTTTAAAAACTCCAGGGTGATGACAGTTCCAAAGAATGCCAAGGCAAAGGATGTCAGGACAAATCGGGGGACTTTGTCCATCCTGTGCCGGGCCATGATGGATTCAACCACGCCAACAGCGACATAGATCAAAACCATTGTGACAAAAAAGGCGGAGACATTTAAGATCGGATGCCCCAAATCAAATGGAAAGACAAGCCGGGAAACAATGGTTGAATAGAAAAACATCTTGAAAAAAGATCCCAGCTCGATAAATCCCAGGTCCGGGCCGCTGTGATCCAAAACCATCACCTCATGGATCATGGTCAATTCCAGATGCGTGGCGGGATCGTCCACGGGAACCCGTGAATTTTCCGTCAACAGGACAATGAAAAGGGAAAAGATGACAAAAATCATGCCCGCTTGAGAGGCTTGCCAGAATCCCAAAGGAATGTTGGCGGAAAAATAGGCCCCCAGGCTCAAATGGCCGGAAAGGACATAAAACAGGATGAGAATCATGAACATTGCGGCTTCGCAAAAAATCGGGAAATACGCCTCCCGGGCCGCGCCCATTCCCTCAAAGGGCGACGCGGTGTCCATGGCCGCGGCGATGGTGAAAAAACGCCCGAGTCCAAAAAGATACAGGATGAAAATGACATCTCCGTTAAATGAAAAAATGGGCCTGATTCCGGCGATGGGCAAAAACATCAGGGCCGTGGCCGAGGCCACCAGACCCGCCATGGGGCCAATCCTGAAAATTTCGGTGGCGCTGACGCTGTAAACCGATCCTTTTTTAAACAGTTTGGCCAGGGTGTAATAATTGATCAGGACGGGAGAGCCTTTTCTGCCGCCGAAAAAAGCCTTGACCTTAAGGATGATCCCCGACAAAAGAGGGGCCAGTAAAATCGCCAGAACCCATACAATAATTGATTTAATCATATCGCCTTCTTAAAATAGTAACGGCATTGTAAAAATCCGACCCGTTGCGTCGCGGCGGTTTTTTATTCGCTGGCGCATACGGCATGCATGGCCTCGCTCGCAAAAAAAACCGCTTGGCCTATGTTATTCTTATGGTGTTATTCTTATGACGCCGTTTAAAGGGTTTTTACGGGTTTATCAATACGTTCGCGCCATACTCGTCGTCCAAGTTCGGCGCGTGAAATGGCATAACATTTTGTGGCGTTTATTGTTCATCGAGCCTTTATATAAAAAACAAAAGCGCCACAATGGCCAGCAGAATATAGCCGATATACAGATGGATATCCCCATGCTGAATCCACCGAAGTTTGTCAAAAAGCCACAACACGGGATAAACGATCCCCTTTAATGTGAAAATTTCGGCAATATCCTCAATATGGCTCCGATAATGGGTTTTATCCGGAAATCGTCCCTTTACCGGGGGATGGTCCTCCTTCAAAGGGGCTAAGGGGCCGAAAAACTGGAGGATGGAAGCGGCGTAGGAAGACCCGGTGTACTGCATCTTTGCCGTGGGTTGGGTGAACCCGCATCCCCATGTGCCAGCGCTTTCCACTGTTTTTTTTCGGTACAAAAAATGCCTGAGAGCCCAAACAATCAAAAAGACCGCGAAGAAAATCGCGCAGGCCCGTGTGATGTTTCCGGTGATGCGGATAAACGGCTCAAGCATGTCTCCGGGATAGACGATATTTAACGGCGCCATCGCCTTGACCGCCATGATCACAAACACTTTCGGGAACACGCCGATGACCAGGCATAAGGCCGCCAGAATCAGCATGGAAACCAGCATGGCCGGGCCTTTTTCATTGGTATTCTCAGCGGCTTGGGTTCTCGGCTCGCCCTGAAAAACAACGCCGAACACTTTGGTGAAAAACGCCAGGGCCAGCCCGCCGATGATCGCCAGGCTGATAATGGCGAAAAAACTCCATACAAATGACCCGCCGCCCAAAGTGATTCCTTTAAAGCTTCCGAAATAAATAAAAAATTCGCTGACAAATCCGTTGAATGGGGGAAGACCGCAAATGGCCAGGGAACCGATGAGGAAGGTGGAGCCGGTGACCTTCATGTTTTTGAAAAGACCCCCCAATTCGTCGATGAGACGGCTTCCGGTTTTGGAGATAGCCATCCCGGCCCCCATGAAAAGAAGGGATTTGAAGATGGCATGATTTAAAACATGAAGCATGGCCCCGGCGAATCCGAAAAGAGCCATGGCCGGGTTGTCCAGGGAGACGCCGATCATGCCGACGCCTGTTCCGATGAGGATGATCCCGATATTCTCCACACTGCAAAAGGCCAGAAGGCGCTTTAAGTCATTTTGGCCCAGGGCATAGACCGCGCCCATGATTCCAGACAGCGCCCCGGCCACCAGAACAATCTCTCCAAACAGAAGCGTTTTGGAGCCGATGAGGATATACATTTTCAATATTCCGTAAACCCCGGTTTTGATCATCACGCCGGACATGACGGCGGATATGTGGCTCGGGGCCGCGGGATGGGCGTATGGGAGCCAGAAATGAAAGGGGAACACCCCCGCTTTGGAGCCGAAGCCGATAAAAGCGAAGATAAACGCGCAGATTTGAGCCGCCGGGGGCATCAATGCGGCTCCCCCGAAACTAAAATTCCCGGAATATCCGTAAATGAGGCCGAAGGAGGCCAAAATGAAAAACGCCCCCACATGGGAAAACACAAAGTAGATGTATCCCGCTTTCCGGTTTTCCGGGGATTCATAGTCGTATATGACCAGAAAAAAGGAGGAAAGGGACATGATCTCCCAAAAAATCATAAAGGCGATCATATTGTCGGAAGCCGCCACTAAGGCCATGGATATGATTAACAGGCTAAAAAACAGGGCATTGATGGAGACGCGAAACGCTTTTTCGGGTTTGTTCATATAGTGGAAACTGTAAATCACCGCAAAAAAGCAGATGGCAAAAATGGTCATGATGAAAAAAGATGACAGGCCGTCTATTTTAAAAGAGAGGGGGAAAAAATTCAGAAGGCCGAAAGACGCCTGATCCGTTCCAGAATTTAAAAGCCGGGCCGCCGCGTCGATGAAGCCTAAGAAACATCCTGACGCGGCCAGCAAAACAAAGACCCATTTCATCAGGGCGAAGCGTCGATGAATAAACGGGGCGATGAGCCCTCCCGCAAAAATCAGGATAATAGATTGAAAAAAAAGATTCATATGGACTCCGATTTGCGCAAACGGTTTTTTTAAAAATAAGGGAGGGGGGGCTTTAACACCCCTCCCCATTTTTTTTTGTCATCATCCGGTCGAAAGCGGAACGGAAATGGGCATTCCCATGAGGGGCCAGATCACCCAGACGGCCAATCCGATCACCACCATCAAAATGACGCTTGCCGGAATTCCGTAAAGAAAAAATTCCCCGGTGGTAAACTGCTTGGAGTTGTAGGCGATGGCATTGGGCGCGGCGCCCACCAGCAGAAGAAACGGCATGCCCGCCGCCACAAGAGAAGCAAAGACGATGACTTCAGCCGCCACCCCGAGGTAAGGGGCGATGACCAGCGCCACCGGCAGGGAAATGGCGATGGCGGCCACGTTCATGATAAAGTTGGTCATCATCAAAACGAAAAAGGCGATTCCCATGATAAAAACAAAACCCGGGGCTTCCTGAAACATGGTCAGCCAGTTCACCGCCATCCATTTGGCCGCGCCGGTCTCCCACAGACAAAAACCGATGCTCATGGCTCCGGCGAACAGAAGGATGATATTCCAGGGCACATCCTCCAGATCGCTGACGTCCATAATGCGAAAGACAAAAAACAGGATGCTGGACACCAGAATAATGGCGGTTTTGTCGATGGGTTTAAGCATGGGAACAAAGGATCTGAGAGACATGACGATGATGACCGAGAAAACAATCACCGAGGCGATGATCTCATTTTTGGTCAGGGGGCCGAGTTCGGCGCTGAGTTTGGCGGCTTTTTTCCTCAGGCCCGGAATGGTCTTTTTTTCAGGTTTCAGAAAAACCATGAAAAATCCCCAGAGAAGGAATGTCATGAGCCATCCGATGGGGAACATGTATTTTGAGAGAACAAAAAAGGAGATGTCCAGATTGGCGCCAGCCTGGATTCCTTCGGCCATGATATCGTTGTAAAAACCGAGCGCCACGGCCCCGCGGGCCGCGCCCAAAAGCGTCACGATGCTTCCCGCTCCGGCGACATAGGCCATTCCCATGAAAAGACCCTTGCCAAATTTGGTGGCCTTGTCGCCCTCTCCGTACATGGCGTAAATGGACACCAGCAGGGGATAGATGGTGGCGGCCACCGCTGTATGGGCCATGATGTGGCTGAGCGCGGCGGTGACGATAAAGCAGCCCAGGTAAATCATACTGGTTTTTTCGCCCACGATCATGAGCATTTTGTAGGCCAGTCTCTTGGTCAAACCGGTTTTTGTAAAGACCATTCCGATCATGATGGACGCGAAAATAAACATGACCGAGGGGTCCATGAAATCTTTGAACGCTTCTTTTGCGGGGCGAATTAAAAACATGGCCTGCAAAACCCCGATGGTGATGCTGGTGACTCCAATGGGGATGACTTCAAACACCCACCATGTGCCAGCCAAAAGAAAAACCGCGATGGCGCCCTTTCCCTGGGGACTCAAAACAAAATGTTTGCCCATCGGGTCAATGGCGTCGGGCCATTGGGACGAATAATAGACGACGGCGAAAAGGATGACCCCGGTCAAAAGAGCGGCTAATTTGCCCCAGCTTATGGTTATCGGGTCGCTTTTCCTTGCAACTGCTTCACTCATGTGGCATGCTCCTTAAATTGGCGGTATTTTCGCGCCCCAAAGGGTGTGATAAACCGGAACTGTCAAGAGGCGCTTTAAGTCCCATTGTTTCAGATATTATTTTTCGGTTATTAATTAGAATATAAAAATAAAAATGTCAATGACCAATATGCCGAAGGCGGTGAAAGATTTGATTAAACATAGCCTGCGCGGTCTTGGAAAAAACAGACGTTATGGATCATTGTTGTTTTGTCGGCGACAAGAAAGTTTCTTGAGTTGAAACCCAAAAAGCTCTATGGTGCAAAAACGTTTTGAACGTATCCAGTAAGGAATAAAAATAGGCGGATATCCCAATAAAAATGACGGAGGTTGATCGGGGCATGGCAAAAGTGGCGATGATTACAGGAGCCAGTTCGGGGATTGGGGAGATATAATGGATCATTCCGACATGGCGCGGATCATGACAGAGAATGCAAAAAAGGCTCATGCCATAGTGGCCAAAAGCGACTCCTTTGCCCACGCCTGCCGCCAGGCCGCGGCGCTGACCCTGGAGCGCAAGGGGAAGACCCTGGCCGCGCCGGGCCTGAAGAAAGATCGGTTGAAGGTATTGAAAGGGGTGTGCCATGACGCCGGGTTGACGCTGTGCGAATCGCCGCTCAGGGATGACCCCGAAAATATCCACACCGCCTTTACCGTGGCCGATTTTGCCATCGCCAAAACCGGAACCCTGGCGCTGGACTCCGCTTCGGAGGATGTCCGCATCGCCACCATGCTCGCCGAAATCCACGTCGCGGTTCTTTGGGCCGCGGACATCCAGGCGGACTCAGTGGCGGCGAAAGGAAAAATCAATCGGATTTTGAAACGGGACGAGCCGTCGTATCTGGCCTTTGTCACAGGCCCCAGCCGAACCGCCGATATTGAGCGGGAGCTGACCCTGGGCGCCCACGGACCCCGGGAATTGCGCCTTTTTATTATTGAATGAGATGGAGTGGATGGGTGGAGACCGCGTCAGGGGATTGGCGCGCGCGCATGGTCAGGGGATATTTTTATCTATATCTATGCGATTTATATCTATGCGCGGGGCGCGGGAGATGTGTTCCACAACGGACGCCGAACCTTTTTCTGGGGCTCATAATAAAGAGGGAGGATTTGCTCCGGGCGCAAACCAAGAGATTCGTAAGCGCGTCCGTTTCCATCGCTGAACTCGACTTCGAACGCCTTTCCTCCTCCAAGGATTTCAACCACCGTGCCCACCTGCCCCTGTCTGAGATTATATTCAGGTAAATCGACATTGAGAGCCACAACGTCAAGCAATTTAATGGATATCATAACATCTCCTATTTTTTATAGCGACAATGGATAACAGGTTGTTAGCGACGGATTATTCGCATGACATTCGACTATCCATGCGCTTCTTATCACCGCCTGTTTTTCCCCCGTTTCAAGTATAAAATCAACTGTGTAACGTTGCCCATATGCGTCGCGTTTGCCAAACTGCGCTTCATATGTTTTGACTGCGTGTAACAACGCATCTCGTAAATATTCGGCATTGTCAGATGTGATGCCCAATGCGGCGGCAAATAAGCGGGCTTTATGTTTACCGCACACATGTGATGGGCTTAGACAGTAATCGCGTAATTTACGGATATCGACCACAGGGTGATCTGCATTTGGAATTTTCATAAAAATATAATCGCTTCCTAATTTTTATCCACAGATTATATGTTCCAAAATGCAGATTTTTTTAAAATATATGATTGCATTGTTTTTTTGTCAATACAATTAAAGGCGGGGTTGGGCGCCTTGAATTTCTTCGGAATCGGTTCCAGATTCATAATCGCCCCTTCGGGTTTTCCAGGCCCCTCCTCCCTCTCCCTAAAAAACGCAAGTCTTCCCCGCCTGTCATTGCTATTGATTTTTTCCAGAATTTATGTTTATTTTAAACTATTTTTTTCAAACACGCTTTTAACATGATTATTTTAAAACGATTCTGCTAAAACCATTCTGGTTGATGGGCCGTCTGTTGTTTCATGCGTCGATTTTGATTGACAACGCGTTTGACTTCCAGACGCCGGTTCTTTCCATGAGTATCATTTTTTTTGGAAATATAATGTCTTTAACAAGGAGAATTCACCGCATGAAATTCGGGGCGAGGAAAATCTTTTCAAAAAATCGGGCGTTTTGTTGCATTCTGTCTGTGTCGCTGTCCCTTCTTTTTTTATCTCAATGGTTTTGCCGCAATGAATCGGCCAACGCCCTTGAAAAAAGCGGCCTGGCGTCCCAGACCGACGCCGGGCCTGGAGTCGAGGCGTTTGACTATTATAAAAAAAATGTGGCGCCCATACTCTCATCCACCTGTTCCGCAAAGGATGAAAACGGGGTTTACATCTGTCACGGAACCATGGATCTGGCGTCTGAGACGGCGAAAAAAGATCCCGCCGATTACCACATGGAGCCGTATTCCCAATCCACCTACTGCCAGACCTGTCATCGGGGGATCAAACGAAAATTTATTTTCGGGCTGAATCCTTCCGGCGAAATTTCCACCGACGCCCAGATGCTGCTCTCTTGGCAGCAGGCGAAAAAAAGGGCGCTCCATGTCAAGATTCCCTTTGCCAAAATTCTTCGCATGCCCCTGGCGGCCCAGGGCGGAGGATTCGGTCAATACCATGCCGGGGGGGAGATTTTTGAAAGCCTTTCCAATTCCGGGTATCGAAAGCTGGCCGAATGGGTGAGGCTGGAAAATCTGAGCGCAAAGGCGGCGGACAAACAACAGGGGGAGGCGGAAATATTCTTTGGAAAAGAGGTGTTGCCGGTCTATGCCCGAAACGGTTGCATGAGTCCCAACTGCCATATTTTCAACCACAGCAGTTTTTTTCCCTCCCCCGGAATGGATGTGGATGATCTCAACACGCCCATTTCCGACCGGTTTTCCGCAGAGCAGAGAAGCTTTAACCGAATGACCTCCAAAGGTCTGATTCAAAGCAATATTTATCTGACCGGGGATGTGGAGCAGAGCCGGATATTAAAAAAGAATATCCCCATTGAAGCGGGCGGGGTTTTGCAACGGGGGGGCAACGACCAGTTTTTTTCAGGCCCCAAAGACCCCGATTATCAGATACTCAAACGGTGGCTGGAACTGGAGCGGGCCGAGGCCATTTCCAAGCTTCGCATCGGCGGAAAGCCGGTGGAGCCCGCAAAAGTGGGCGCGCTTCAAGGGGTGATCTTTGTGCGGACCGATGTGAAAAATCATCGCCGATACCTGGATGTCGGAAAATACATGCCCGGAGGCGATCTGTTTTTGCTGAAGCTGAAAAAAGGGGAGACCCTTGAAACCGCCACAGGAACCCCGGTCAACCTCACGGCCCGGTTTCATCCCGACGGGCCGGCCGATATACGGGAGCCGGACATCCGATACGACGCCGGGGCCATTCTGTTTTCCATGAGAAAAGGGGAACAGGACGGGTTGAATATTTACGAGATTTATCTGGATGAAAATCTGGATTATCGACCGGGCAGTTTCAGACGACTGACCCACGGGCCAAAGCGGGTCAACGGCCTCAAGGTTCATTTCACCGATCCCACCTATGTTCCCGACAGCGGGGACACCGGCGCTTTGGGCGGCGGCCATAACCTGGACAAGGCGGACATGGTGTTTGCGTCCAATTTAAACGGCGGAATGGTTCAAAGCGTGGAGCGGGGAATCGTGGGGGAGGCCGACGGCGGAAGCCGGGAAGCGATCATGGATTTTGACCGGCCCGAGGTGGACGGCAGTTTTCACGGAAAACGAATTTACATCGTGGACGGGACAAACAAAGGGGAGTGGCGAACCATCGTCGATTTCAAAAACCGTCTGTTCACAAAACAGAGACGCTCCTGGATCAAAGTGGATCGTCCCTTTCCAGAGGCCATTGATTCGTCCACGATTTACGTCATTGAACGGGACAAACAGACCCAGCCCGGATTTTTGCCCTCCTATTCCATGTACGGCATGAAATACCCGGAGCCGGGCCAGGAGAAGGCGCTCTACGACCAGACCATTTCCAGAATCACCTTTGGGGTGGCTCAGGAGCTGGATTTCAGCGTTCGCACCACCGGAGAGGTTTTTTATTCGGGCCAGCGCTCCTTCACCGACAAGTACGACCGCCCGATTTTTCACATGACCAGTTGCAGGCGGCATCTGGACACCCGGTTCAGTTTCCCGACCCATCATGGAAACCGATCCCAGGTTCTGGTTTACGCGGACAACCACGAGCTTCCCAGCGGCATCGACATTCATGTGGGGATGGACCCGGACAATTTATGGGAAGGGGGGAATCTAAGCGTCTCCGACCATCAGATGGGGCCGGGTTTAGAGGCCCGAAATCCCCACGATTTTGTCACCGGTTTTTTTGACGAGCAGGGCGTTCCCATCACAGACAGCCCGAAAATAAGCAACACGAGGTTTAATTTCAAGGACGGCAAACAGCCCTCCCACACCCGGTTTATTTTTAAAAAAATCGCGCTGTTTCCATTGAGGGGACCCCAGGCGGTGTCCCGAACCGGGCTTTCTCCCGGAGGTGTCTTCAAAGATTCGGTTCCCCTTCCAAACGGGGATATTCTGGTCTCTCATTCTTCGGCGCCCATCAATCATCTGGATCCGGGCGCGAATCCGGATTTTGATCTGTACATCATCAAACCGAACCCGAGTTTTCACCCGCCGGGGGGCAAGGGTTTTCCCAGTGTGAAAAAGATAAAGATCGCCGCGGCGTCGGCCGAAGGCTTAAGCGATGTTCAGGCGTATCCCATCCACATCCGAATGAAACCAAAAATAAACGCCGCGAGACGGAAAAAAAGAGACCATCTGATCCGACCGGTAGGGATGCCGGACGACGACCATCGCCCCGCCATCTATCTGGAGCGAAATTATTTGCTGATCGACGCCATCATGGACGACCCGTCGCCTTTGGCCAAAAGCGTGGCGTATCAAACCAACCCGGCCACCGGGAAAAAGACCATAGAGATCGACGAGGTCAAGTATGTGAGAATGGTGGAGGTGTTGCCGACCCATCCCGATGACGCGGCGCCTCTGATCACAGGCATGATCAAAAATCGGGATCCGGAAAGCACCCTGATCAGCAACGGCATCCATCTTAAAAAACGGATCGTCTGCGAAGTCCCGCTGGAAGCCGACGGGTCGATCTATATCAAGGTTCCGTCAAAGACCCCCATGGTCATACAGAGTCTAAACAAAGATAAAATGGCGTTGCGGCAATCGGCCCGGCTCTATTTCTTCGCGCCCGGCGAACGGTTCACCATATCGCCGTCTCCCAGCGAAACGTTTCAGACCTGTGGCGCCTGCATGGGCTCCATGTCCGGCGACCCGAAAAAGTTGTTTGGTCCGGTGAACATGTTTTCAGGCCAGGAGAAGGTTCGGGCCATCGCCCTGGCCAAGGGCGAGCCCGCGGAACACGGAGTCGATCCGAAAAAACGGTTGCCCATGGATTTTGTCCGGGACATTCAGCCGATTTTAGACCGGCGCTGCGTGGCATGCCATTCCGGGGAGACGCCCCCGGCCGGACTCTCTTTGAGCGGGAAAAGAACCGCCTATTACAATGAGGCCTATGAGAATCTGATGCAATTGGAGGATGCGGACAGCGGGTGGCAGTCCCATAAAAAATACGTCAATGAGAGGGGCGCTCTGGCCATTGAGAGTTATTTGATCGAAAAAGTGTATGGTCGGGAGTTGAAAGCGCGCCGAATATTGACCGGGGATGGTCCCCACCCGAGCCGATCTCTGTTGAGAAAGAGCAAACTAAAAGGCCGGAATTTGACCGAGAATGAAAAAATGTGGCTGGTCCGCTGGATCGACATGGGGGCCGGGTTCAGGGGGGCAAAGAAAATAAAATGAAAAAAAAGACCATCAAACGACACAGCAAAAGAGCCATTATCGCGGGATGCGTCCTGTTTGCCCTGGGCCTTTTTATGGGGCCGGGGGCGTTTTCGGGGGAAAGCGCGCCGACGCCGGGCATGACGCCGGGCATTTCCAATCCATCCATATACGGGATATTGACCAGCGACCGATGGGCCTGGGGAGAAACCTGGCGCCGTCGGGATCTGGAGCCCGTAAAAAACAACAACCCGTATCCCGAGCCCCAGCCCCATCGGGATCATCCCAAGGCCATGGAAATCACCCCGGACGGCAAAAAGATATACATTGCGCTCATGGGAAATGAGGCCGAGCCCGGCCGCGAGGTGGCGGTGTTTGATGTGGCGACGAAAAAGACCCTGAAACGGATCACGGTCGGATCCAGCCCGCATCACATCGTCATGCACCCCAAGGGGCGATTCGCGGTGGTCATCAACCGATTTTCCAATTACGCGTCTGTCATCGACACGGCGCTGGATGAAGTGACCGGCGAGATCCCGTTGGATTTTTACTGCCAGCAGATGGCGTTCAATAAAAAAGGGACCCAAGCGTATGTGAGCAACCGGTATTTAAACCAGGTCTTTGTTTTGGATGTCAAGGCCGGGAGGAAACGATTTTCAGCGAAGATCAAACCGCTGGGGGGATTTGACGAGAAAAAATTCAAAAAGACCGTCTTCCCGGAGTTGAGGCGAAGTTGCGGAACCGCGGCCTGCCACATGTATTCCAAAGGGGATTTTTACGCGGGCAAAAATGCCTTGAAGTCGTTTTTTTCAGCCATTGAAAACGCGGCGCCCGGAGACGCCGATCGAAGCGTTTTGCTGAAAGCCATACGCCCCCACGACCAGGGGGGATTTTCCGATGATTTGTCCGGGAACAATTTTCACGCCGGGGGAAAGGCGATATTTTCAAAAGACGATTCAGGATACAAAAAAATAGCGCGTTGGATCGACCGGGCCAGCCAGGGTCCGGGCATTCCCGTGGGAAATTTCGGGTCCAAGCCCTGTAGCCTCCAGATCAGCCGCGACGGAAAATATTTGTATGTGGGAAATCTGGGAACCCAGGACATTTCCATCATTGATTTAAAACGAAAAAAAGAGGTCGGGGGCATATACACCCAGAACGTGGTCCTGGATCTGGCCCTGTTTTACGACAAGAAAACCAAAAAGGAGCTTTTGGTGGCGCTCTCCATGGGGCTGGGTTTCGGGGCCGCCAAAGAACGGGATCCCTGGGGCGGGGAGACCGAAGACCCCAAACATCCGGCGGCCCAGTTTTCGGTTCAGCGGGATATTGAGACCACCGAGCCGTTTCCCATTAACAAGCAGGCCATTTTGGGTCCGTTTGACGCCATCGACGGAACCGCCGCCTTTAAGATGTCGGACATTCAAAATGACGTCATTGTCGTGGACACCGGCCGGCTGGTCATTCCCAAGCCAGGGGACAAACCGTATCTGGACTATATTTTAAAGGCGAACCGGTATGAGGCCCATGCCGCATGGACCCGGTACACCTCCGATTCCGCCGAAGTCTTGCCCATGGAGATCAGCGGGGATATTCCGCCGGAGCTTCAGCGGGTGGCGGGCGCGTTTCCCGAAGCGGCCAAGGTCTGCGGCGACCGTCTTTACACGGCGATGTCAGGCTCCTATGAGCTGGTGGAATGGAAAATCAATCCCTCCCCATCCGAGCCGTCGGAATACCTTGAGCCTGTGGCGATTTACAAAACCGGAATCATGCCCAGGGATATCGTTTGCGGGCCGAAAAACAGCGCGGCCGACGGGTGGCTGTTTGTGAGCAATTTTTTGGGGGAGACCGTCAGCGCCATTGAACGGAAAACCGGCCGCTCCACCCCATATGCGGTGGGGGATTTGACCCGGCCCTTTCCAGACAGCAACGCGGAGCGGGGGCAGATGTTTGTGAACACGGCGATCTTTTCCGTGGATCAGGACACGTCGTGCATGTCGTGCCACATTTATGACACCAGCGACGCCCGTGGATGGGGCGCCGGCCAGGCCATCGCCCAGATGAAGGACGGAAAATTCGTCAATGGCGGCTCTTTGGCCATTCCCCAGATTAAAAATCTCTTCGCGGTCCAGCCCTTTTATTTTGAAGGCACCCACTCCTGTTTTGACGCCCAGTTCGACGACGCCAGGGAGCATGTGGCGCTTCAGGGTTTTATGGAGCCGAATCCCCAGGGGGATTTCACCGGAGTGTCCCACCCGACCCCGTTGGGCGAGCGACCCAAAGAACATGAAGAGATTCAGGACAAGATGTCTGTGGACGCCTTTGGCGCCATCTATTTTGATTTAAAGGAGCGGCGGGACGAGTTTATCCGCCAGGCGTCCATGACGTATTTTGGAAAGGCATACAACTTCAGGGATTTTCAACGCTTCATCGGGGAGTTTCAGGCGGCGGAAACCCGGCTGCATCCCAACCCGTATGATCAAAAAAATATTTCGGCGCTCCGGGGAAAGCGCCTGTTTAACCGTCTGGACACCGGATGCGTGGTGTGCCATCAGCCTCCGGAGTTCACCGACAAAAAAGAGGCGCTGTATAACAACCATGAGCGGACCCTTCCGTCCATCGTCAGCTTTACCCGTCGCGAAAAGGCGTTTACCCTGGTGGGTCCCCATTGGATGGATTCGGCAAACAATTATCAGCGGGATTTGGAATATTGGGAAAAAGGACGGGTGGAGCGAAAAGAGGGGAATGTCACGGTCTTTCCCTTGCGGGGGATTTTCGATCGTCCTTTTTCGTTTCTGCATCACGGACGGGCGCGATCCATCCGGGAGGTCATCGCCTCCCCGGATCATTATTCCCTTCGAAAATTCAAATATCCGGTCCTCCGGGGCGGTGAGAATATCCGGGAAGGCCGCGTGGAACGGGGATTTAATGAGATGAGTTTTCTGAATGAAAAGACGTATATCCCGGACACTCACGGGGGAACCTCTCATTTGAGCGTCATTCAGATGCGGGATCTGGAAAATTTTATTCTGTCCATTGAATAGAATAGAATAGAATAGAATAAAATGAATGAAAAATAAAAAAGCGAAAATGCGGCCCGTCACGCGCCGCATCCGTTTAACCCAACGCCACATTATAAAACCACATTATAAAACCACATTATAAAACCACATTATAAAAAGAGACGAACATCAGCCATGAAAAAAACACGCGCCGTCATTTTATTTTTAGTTTTCTTTTGCCCGTTTACCCTGATATCCGACGCCCA
>Ga0307987_1000074_pt1 | contig 56862 bp, 47 predicted proteins | sample EllFjometagen181_FD_203157 | JGI IMG/M metagenome (GOLD analysis project Ga0307987, IMG submission 203157) | Marine microbial communities from Ellis Fjord, Antarctic Ocean - #181 | ecosystem: Environmental > Aquatic > Marine > Unclassified | place: Southern Ocean | collected 2014-10-08 | reverse complement strand
TGGCCAGGGTTCGGCCCTCCATGACCGCCAGCCGGGTCATGGGGGTGGACAGCTGCACGATGGGATCGAAGGGCAGGCCCGCCTGGGCGTAGTAGCCGGCGCCCGATGCCCGGCGCAGCAGCACCGTAAACATGGGGGTGGTGTTGGTGCTGTTGCTGTAGATGAGCGAGCTGCCGTAGCCCAGCAGGCCCTGCTGTTCGGCCTCGAGTCCGATGTCGAAGCCCGCCACGTCCTGCAGCCACACCAGGGGGATACCGTTGGTGTCGCAGTGGCGCGAGAAGGTGGCCAGCTTGGCGACGCCCTCGCGGTAGAGGATGCCTCCGGCCCGAGAGGTGCCGGGCTCGCGGGGGTGGGGGTGGCTGCCCACGTCGTTGATGACCACGCCGACCCACAGCCCCCCAACCCGCCCCAGGCCGGTGATGACCTCGGGGCCGACGTCGGGCAGGAACTCGTGGAACAGGCTGCCATCCAGCAGTCGGGCCAGCACCTCGCGCGCGTCGTAGGTCTCCCGGTGGTCGGGGGGGAACAGGGCGGAGAGCTCGGAGGGTTCGTGGTTGGGAGGCAGCCCGGGAAGTCCCTGCCGATAGAATCCGGCCGCGCTGCTGGGCAGCAGTAGGATCTCGGCGCGGATGGCCTTGATGCACGCCTGGTCGTCGGGCACGCGCACGTCGGCGCAGCCCGAGCGGTGGACGTGGATCTCGGGTCCCCCGAGGTCGGTGCTCGTCAGGTTCTGGCTCTTGGCGCCTTTGATCAGCGCGGCGCCGGCGATGACCATGTACGCCTGCTCGGTCATGATCACCCGATCGCTGATGATGGGCATGTAGCCACCACCCGCGATGCACGCGCCGAACACACCGGCGACCTGGGGCACGCCGGCGTCGGACAGCAGGGCGTTGAGCTTGAAGATGTGGCCCGCACCGGTGCCTCCGGCGAAGCTGCCGGACTGCTGGGGCAGGAACAGTCCGGAGCACTCCACCAGGTAGACCACCGGGAGCTCGAGGCGCTTGGCGATGCCCTGGGCTCGCTGGATCTTCTCGGGGGTTCCGGGCCACCAGGCGCCGCGGGCCACCAGGTTGTCGTTGGCGATCACCACCACCCAGCGGTCGTGGACCCGCGCGAAGGCGGTGACCACCCCCGCACCTGGCGCCTGCTTGCGGGAACCTTCGAAGTCCCGGCCCCAGTTGACGAAGCTTCCGATGGGCATGAGCTCGCTGCCGGGGTCCACCAGTGCCTCGAGTCGCTGCCAGGTGGTGAGCTTGCCTTCGCGCTCCAGGCGCTCGGGGTGCCCCCAGCCCCGACGGACCGTCTCCCTGGCGTTCTCGAGCTGCTGCTCCAGTTTTGCCATCCAGTCACCATTGCGCTCGCGCTCACGCGGGTCCAGCAGCTCGGGGAGGGGATGGCCAATGGAGTCGAGGGACAGTCGAGCCATGGGTGCTCCGTGTCACCGTCCCGGCGTCCACGCCGGGAGGAAGTGCTGCTCGAGGAAGCCGGTGTCGTAGCGACCGGCCTGGAAGTTGGGGTGTTCCACCAAGGCCCGGTGTAGCTCGAGGGTGGTGGAGACTCCGCCGATGCGGGCCCGGCGCAGCGCGGCGCGCAGGCGATCGAGGGCCTCGCGCCGGGTGGCCCCGTGGGCGATGATCTTGCAGATGAGAGAGTCGTAGTGGGGCGGGATGCGGTCGGCGTGTTCGGCGGGACCCGCGCGGCGGAGGTGGGTGTCCACCCGCACGCCGGGGCCCTCGGGCAGCACCAGTCGACTCAAGGCGCCGGGACTGGGCCGGAAGTTCCGGGTTGGGTCCTCAGCGTTGATGCGGCACTCGATGGCGTGACCGCCCGGCCGTGTGTCTGGCAGGTCGAGGGGCTGGCCCGCGGCGACGCGAAGCTGCCACTCCACCAGATCGATGCCGCTGGTGGCCTCGGTGACGGGGTGCTCGACCTGCAGGCGAGCGTTGCACTCCATGAAGAGCAGGGCACCGTGCCGGTCCAGCAACATCTCGACGGTGCCTGCGCCGGTGTAGCCTGCGCGGGCGAGAACCTGGGCCGCGCGATCGCCCAGGGCCTGCTGATGGGGCTCGAGGCTGGATGGGCAGGGGGACTCTTCCACCAGCTTCTGTCGCTGGCGCTGGATGGAGCACTCTCGCTCGCCCAGACAACTCGAAGCGCCGTAGCGGTCCACCAGCAGCTGGAACTCGATGTGCCGCCCTCCCTCGATCAAGCTCTCGAGGTAGACCGTGCCATGCCCGAAGGCCGCGCTGGCTTGGGCGCTGGCCTCGAGGAAGGCGTCCTCGATCTCCGCGGGGGAGTTGGCCACCCGCAGGCCTCGGCCGCCACCCCCCGCCACCGCCTTGACCATGACGGGGTAGCCGATCTCTTCGGCGGCCCGGGCGGCGGCTGCGGGGTCGGGGAGGGAGTGCATGGTTCCGGGGATCACCGGGACACCTTGGCTGGCCATGAGCCGGCGGGCGGCCAGCTTGTCGCCCAGCTGGTGCAGCACCCCGGCGGGCGGGCCGATGAATGCGATCCCCAGGGCTTCGCAGCGTGCCGCGAAGCGAGCGTTTTCGGCCAGGAAGCCCCAGCCGGGGTGGATGGCGGAGCAGGCCTCCTGTCGGGCCACCTCGAGGATGGCGTCGGCGTCGAGGTAGGAGTCCCGGGGGTGGGCTCCACCGATGCAGACACGGCGGTCCGCCTCGCTCAGCCAGGCCTGTTTGCGATCCGCCGCCGAGCACACCACCACGCTGTGGATGCCCAGCCGCTTGCAGGTCCGCACCACCCGTGCCGCTACCTCTCCGCGGTTGGCCACCAGCACGCGCTGGAACATCAGTCGCTCAGCTCATTCTCGAGCAGGGTGCGCGCGAGCTTGGCGTCGAGATCGCCCTTGTGCGCCTTCATGAGGGCGCCCATGGCCCGTCCGAACTCACGCCGGGAGGTCGCGCCGGTGCTGGCGACCGCCTCCTGCACCCACTCGAGGGTGGTGGCCTCGTCGGCCAGCTTGGGCAGGAAGCTGTCGACCACGACAGCCTCGGCGCGCTCGAGCAGGGCGAGATCCTCGCGGCCGGCCCCGGTGTAGGCCTCCGCGGACTCGTCGCGCTGATTGGCCAGCCTACGGAGCACGGTGACGGCTTGGTCGTCCGTGACGTCCGAGCCGGTCTTCTTGGACTCTTCGATCAGGGCGGCGCGGATCATTCGAAGCGCCGAGATTCGGGGCACGTTGCGTGCCTTCATGGCGGCGGTGAGCTCCAACTTGACAGACTCTGCGATGGTCATGGGACCTCCTGGCGCCGAGAGTAGCGCAGCTTGGCATGGCCGACCAGGGTCCGATTTGCCATCGGTCGCGCAGGCCTCGTAGAAGGTCGCTGCCGCGCCCCGGAGGGTCCCACGGGAGCCTCTATATATAGGGTGCGGATCACGACGAAGAGAGGCGGGCTGAAAGGCGAAAGCCACCCCCGCTCTCGCCGTGGCGGAGCAGGGGTGGCCCCGAAGATTCCAACGCGCTGCTAGTGCGTGGAGAGGTAGTTCACCACGCCCTGGGGGCTGGCGACCATGGTGTCGGCGCCGTCGTCCCAGCCAGCCGGGCAGACTTCGCCGTCGTGGGAGGTGATGTACTGGAAGGCCTTGAGGGTGCGGAGCACCTCGTTGACGTTGCGGCCCACGCCGAGGTTGTTGACGATGGCTGACTGGACCACACCCTCGGGATCGACGATGAACACGCCGCGCAGAGCCACGCCGGCTTCTTCCACCAGCACGCCGTAGTCGCGGGCGAGCTGCTTGTTGAGATCGGCGACCAGCGGGATGTTGAGCTTGCCCAGGCCGCCTTGGTCCTTGGGGGTGTTGACCCAGGCGAGGTGGCTGAACTGGCTGTCAACGCTCACACCTACGACACTTGCGCCGAGCTCGGCGAACTTCGGGGCTGCGTCTGAGAAGGCGAGGATCTCGGTGGGGCAGACGAAGGTGAAGTCCAAGGGGTAGAAGAAGAGCACGGTCCACTTGCCGAGCAGGGACTCGGAGTCGATCTCGCCGATCTTGTTGTTGACGACTGCGGGGAGCTTGAATGCGGGAGCGGTGTTTCCGACCAGGGACATGGGTTCCTCCGGGAGGGGTAGGGGAAAGGTTTCCGATTGCGGACAGAAGCTATTCGCACCGCCGATGACGGCGTGTCACGAAGCTCACAGTTCCGGCTGTCGCGGGCGTCCTTCGCCCCTGTCTCCCCGTGGCTGCGCCTACGCGGAGGCACCTTTTTTCATGTTGGCTGGAGCCCCGTTTCCCCTGGGTCTCTGGTGCGCCCCGTCATGGCGAGGGCAACGGCTTCGAGAACAGGGCAACGGCTCCGTTGACACCGGTTTGTCACGGCAGCTATAACCCTGACGATGGCAACCGTTCCATCTTGCACCGGTCGTCTACCCGCTCGACGCTACGGAGCCACCATGCGCCCACCCCGCCCTGGCACCCTCATCATCCTCTCGCTTCCCGTCGCTATGGCCGCATGCGGCGACAGCGAAGAGACCGTCCTGTACGACTTCCCGCGGTTGGAGTTGTCCACCGAGATGGTGGAGTTCAACGCCGTCGAGCAAGGCGCCAGCACCACGCGCACCGTGTGGCTGTCCAACCTGGGTGACCTTTCCATGGGTATCACCGACATCACGGTCGAGGGCACCAACGATCGCTCCGAGAACTTCTCGGTGGCGTTCTCGTCCTCCGAGATGGAATGCCCCGAAGGCGCTGACACCGGCGAAGCTGCCGCCAAGGGCTTCGTGACGGACTCCGGTGGTGGTGAAGAAACCGGCGACACCACCCCCACCGACGACACCGACACCCCCGTCGATGATGGCTCGGTCATCATCGTCCCCAAGGACTGCCGCCTCCCGGCGCACGTCACCTTCGAGCCTGGCGCCCTGGGCACCCTCTGGGGTTCACTCATCATCCGCACCAACACCGAGCAGATGGGCGAGGACGCCACCGGCGACCCGTCGTACTACTCCGATCCCATCCACTCGAAGCGCATCGTCTACATGGTGGGTGAGGGCGAGCGCGGTATCGCCAACGCCATGGTCCGTCCCCGTCGCCACGACTACGGCCACCTCTGGACTGGCACCGCCGAGACAGCCTACATCGCCATCGAGAACGCTGGCGACGGCGACCTCACGGTCCAAGAGCCCTACCTCGACGGCTGCGCCGATACCTTCGAGATCACCGCCCTGGGTTCCGATGGCTCCTACGCCGTGCTCGAGCCCGGAGTATCCACCTTCGTCGAGATCACCTACACGCCCGTTTCCACCGACGCGGCCTCCTGCACCATGATCGTCGAGTCCGACGACGAGGACTCCCCGCGCATCGAGGTCGACCTCGAGGCCAACACCGGCGTTGATCCCGAAAACGTGCCCCCCACAGTGGTTATCCGCACCCCCGGGGTCGGTCACATGTGGAGTGGTGGCGGCGAAGACTCTCTTCGGCTGCAGCTCAACATCTTCGACCTCAACCAGCCCGCCGACTCCCTGACCTGCCGGGTCAAGTCCATGGTGCTGGCCGACGGCGCCTCGGTGGCCCACTGCGAGGCCGGCGACGAGTCCGGGCACGTCTATGTCGATGTTCCCTACGAGTACGTCGACAACGGTGTCGACACCATCAAGGTGTTGGTCACCGACGCCTCGGAGATCATCTCCTACGCCAGCATCTCCGTGCTGTGGAACGCCGGCTTCCCCGAGTCTGATGACGACGGCGATGGCTGGGGCGACGAAGCCGACGCGGACGAAGACGGCAACTTCGACTGCAACGACCTCGACATCAACACCTACCCCTACGCGGCCGAGGTCGCCGACGGCATCGACAACGACTGCGATGGCGTGATCGACGAAGGCACCCTCGACTACGATGACGATGGCGACTCCTTCAGCGAGAACGAGGGTGACTGCAACGACTACGACGAAACCGTCTACACCGGCGCCTGGGAGATCGCAGACTACAAGGACAACGACTGCGACGGCATCGCCGACGAAGGCAGCTCCCTGTACGACGACGACGGTGATGGCTACACCGAGATGGACCTGGACTGCGACGACGAAGACCCCAACGTCCATCCTGGCGCCATCGAGTACTGCGACGGCATCGACAACGACTGCAACGGCCTGCGGGACTACTCCGATGGCTGCGTCGAGATCGACTCCGAGCCCTATGTCGTGGGCGGCATCAACCTGCAGCAGACCGCCTGCGAGCCCGGCGACGCACTGATGGCTTCGGTCTTCGCCTACGACGCCGACGGTCAGACCCTCGACTATGCTTGGTCTGGCGACGAAGGTCTGGTCATCGAGCCCCTCACTGGCTCCCCCAGCGTCACGGTCACCTGCCCCGAGCCCACCAACAACAGCGGCACCGTGCTGGGGCTGTACGTCTACGTCACCGACGAGGACCAGAACCCCGTGTGGGACTTCGATGAGATGTGGGTCTACCCCCAGGGCGACCTCTACCGTCAGTTCATCGAGATCCTCTACGAGCAGGGTTCCTGCTCCACCGGCACCGCGCTGCCGGCGTTCTCCCTGGCCTGGCTGGCGCTCATCGGAGCGGCCATCCGCCGACGTCGCGAAGACTAGTCAGCCTTCGCCGATTCGCCGCTGCCGCCCCACCCTGGGGCGGCAGTGTCCCTTAGCTGCGTCGTTGGTGTCCCAGTCGTAGCGTTGGGGGCGTGGATGTCCGCCGAAAACCGTGGGTCTACGGTCGCGCTCTCAGGCACGGTTCCTGCTAAACTGATGGCGGTGTCCCTCGCTCCCAGGATGGTCTCCATGTACAGCAAGCGCGCCATGCGTCCACGGTCCCCGGCTCGGGCACGGGTCAAAGGCCAGGCTACCGTCGAGTTCGCGCTGATGCTGCCCTTGCTGTTCGCCATCCTGTTCATGTGCATCGAGTTCGCGTTCTACTTTGGCGCCATCCACTACGCGAACTACGCCGCGTTCGTCACCGCCCGGGGTGTCCAGGTCGGTGAAGACTCCGCCAGCGACGTCCAGAACCTCATCATGAACGGCAATGTCACCTCGGATGGGACCATCAGCACCAACAGCTACAGCGCCACCGTGCGCCAGCCTTGGGAAGTGGACATGCCCGGCGTCGAGCAATTGCTGGGCGAAATCGGCTTCAGTGTCACCTCCGTGCTGGGCAAGGAAGAGTTCAGCTACGAAGGCCAGGTCAACGCTCGGTACGCCGATAACAATGGGGGAGGCGTGTAATGGCGCGTCTGCTCCAGCCTCTGCGCCGCGCCCGCGCCCGCGCCGGTCAGGCCGCGGTCTTCGTGGCCATGGTCCTGTTCACGCTGGTGATCTTCCTGGCTCTGGCCACCAACATCGGGATCATCGTCAACGACAAGATCCGGATGCAGAACACCGCCGACCTGGCCAGCTACGCAGCGGCGTACTCCGAGGCCCAGGTGCTCAACAACCTGGTCTACCTCAACGGCATCATCGCCGACACGGTGGCCCAGTGCCGCTCCACGCTGGTGTCTTCCTCGCCCTACGTGGACTGCCTGTGCCAGTACGAGAGTCCGGTGGCCGAGGCCGTCATCGAGGGCTGCAAGATGGCCCTCGACCCTCTCATCATGCAGTTCGTCATGGCCGCCAACTACACCGCGTCGGTCACCCCGGCGCTGCAGCGCGGCTACAGCACCGCCGAAGCAAACTTCAGCGGCACACGCTCCCAGACCAGCTTCATGGAGACCCTGCCTGGCTCGCCCACCTTTGTCGGCCAGTACTGGTTGACCTACAGCACCCACTTCATGGGTGGCGGTTCGGTGCCGGCCATCGCCAACTACGACCAGGCCACCTCCATCCAGGTCAACTACGCCCACCTGACCTTCTGCCCCGGCCCCAACTGCTCCTGCTGCATCCCCTATCTGTACTACCCCCAGGACAGCTTCAACGGTTGGTTCTACAAGGACAACTCCGATCCGGAGATCTGGGTCGAGGGTCGCGTCTACGGTACCCCCCAGAAGCAGTTCTTGGACATCAAGTACAGCGGTGGGTACTTCGGCGCTTCGGCGACGGGCGGCGATGATCTGCTGTACGCCTACGCGGTGGCCAAGCCCTACGAAGGCAGCGTGGGTCCCACGCTCACGGGCAACCCCAACGCCACCTGGACCATCGGGCCGCTGTACTCGCCTGGGCCTGGCAGCTTGGTGCTCGACAAGGAACGCGACCTCGCCATGGTCGAAGAGTACCGCGCGCGCCTGGCGGGCCTGAACGAAGATCTTCGCGGTGGGTCGGCGCCTACCGATCTGGCCCAGATGGATGGCGCCATGCTCGGCAAGATGTGGAACGTCGCCTACTTCAAGCACTAGACCGGGAGCACACTATGCGTCTTCGCCGCATTCGTCGGGGCCAGTCGGCCGTCGAGGTCATGCTCCTGATGCCCGTGGTGATGATGGTCTTCATCGCCATGTACTACCTGTGGTCCGTCACCTTCGCAGCGGCCAACTGCCACATGCGCGCCCGCGAGTACGCGCTGCATGGCGATGAGTATCTGGGCGGCCGTTCCCAGGGCACCACCGGAAGCTCCGCCCTGAGTGGAAGCGACTACCGCAAGGCCGAGCGGGGCCTCACCAGCTTCGAGTTCAGCGGGACCTCCAGTGACACCTCTATCGATGGCGTGGGCAACAGCGGCGTGAACCTGTCGGTCACGGCGGTCATCACCAGCAACTAGCTGGGTTTCAGCCTCCGTAGCGGGCCAAGGCGGCTGCGACGGCTGTGTCCACCCGCAGCACATGGTGCGCCAGTCCGGTGGCCTCGAAGCCTGTCTGGGTGGCCAGGGCGCGCTCATCGTCGCTCAGGCCGCCCTCTGGTCCCACCAATAGCGCCAGGTCGCCAGGCGCTGCGGGGAGGGAGGGGGCGCCAGGGGCCAGCAGGAGGCGTCTGGAGGGTAGGGAGGGCTCATGGAGGGCTCTGTCCAACGTGAGGGGCTCCAGGAGTTGGGGAAACCAACGTCTGCCGCTCTGCTCGCAGGTGGCCACCAGGACCTTGTGCCAGCGCTCGAGGCGCAGCTTGCGGACGCTGCACCGGGTGCAGAGCACGGGCTGGACCCGGTCCACGCCCAACTCGGTGGCCATGCGCAGGCTGGTCTCCCAGGCGGCGGGTTTGCACAGCGCAAGCAGGAGGGTCACCTGGCGCACCGGTGTGCACGGAGGGGACAGCGCCTGGCACTCCAGCACCGCTCGGGGCCCCTGCACGTCCGCGAGGATGCACTGGGCCTCGGCGCCGGCGCCGTCGAAGAGGGTGACGGGCTCACCGCGTGGGTGTCTGCAGACCTGGAGCAGGTGGTGGCTGGTGGCCTTGGCCAGGACGGTTCGCTCGCCTACCGCCGGCAGCGCCGGGTGGTGGTAGCGTCGGCTCATGGGCGCAGGAACTCCATGGACACCCAGTCGCCGTCCTGGGCCTTGCGGGAGGGCGCCAGGGGTGACATGGCGCGCACCACCCGGTGGGCGCGGTCGGCCAGGATGCCCGCTAGCACGAGGCGTCGGCCCGTGAGCCGCTTGAGGTCGCCGGCCATGCGCACCAGCACCTCAGCGTAGATGTTGGCCACCACCAGGTCGTAGCTGCCGGTCAGGGTGCCTACGGAGCGGGTGTCGAAGCAGCAGCCCAGGTCGTTACGTCGGCCGTTGGCGGCCGAGGCCTGGATGGCTTGGGGGTCGCAGTCCACGCCGTAGGCGGTCATGCCCCGGCTGGCGCCCAGCAGCGCCAGGACGCCGGTGCCGCAGCCCACGTCCAGGAGGGTCTGGCCCGGACGGGCATAGCGGGCCACCGCGCGGAGGCAGGCGAGGGTGGTGGGGTGCTGTCCGGTGCCGAAGGCCGCGCCGGGTTCGATGATCAGGGCTCCGGGACGTGGGTCCCACGGTGGCGCGATGACGACGCCCGGCGCGATTTCGAGAGGCACGAAGCTGCTGCGCCAGCGCTCTTCCCAGTCGCCTTCGGTCATGCTGCCCACCGCGACGCTGGCACCGGGCACATAGCTCGCGGCGTGCTGCACTTGGGCGGCGCGCGCTTCATCGTCCTGGGAGTGCTCGAAGTAGGCCAGCAGCTCCACCTGCTCGGGCCGGTGGGGCTGGCTGGGGGCTTCCTCCCAGGGCTGGCTGACCTGCCACGGCTCGCCGTCGGCGGGCCGCTCTTCGACGCCCAGGGTGCTCAGGGATGTCAGCAGGGCCTGGAAGCGCTCGACGTGGGCGGCGGGGACCGTGACGCGGAGGAGTTGCCAGGAGAGGGGCATGGCGGCTAGTGTTCCCGTGCAGGGGCGGGGCCGGGTTCCTTCAGGATGATGCCGGCTGCGTGGGCCTCGATGAGCGCCTGCATGGCTTCGGGGCGCGAGCGCACCTGAACCCAGCGGTCCCCGAACAGGCCCTTGATGAAGAACGTGGGCGTGCCGGTGATGTCCACCGCGTCAGCCTGGGCGATGTCCGTCTTGACCCGCTCGTGGGTGATGGGGTCGTCCATGCAGGCCTGGAGGGCGTCGAGGTCGAGGTCGATCTGCTTGGCCATGAACTGGATGTCTTCGGAGGACTGGTAGGTCTGGTTCTTGAAGAGCAGGTCGTTGAGCTCCCAGAAGCGACCCTGCTGCCCAGCGCAGGTGGTGGCGCGGGCGGCCTCGCAGGCCGTGGGGTGCATGTCGCTGCCCACGAACTCGTTGCACTTGTTGGACAGCGGGTAGTGCTTGAAACGAACCTGGATCGCAGGGTTGTCGGAGACCAGCTCCTTGGCGCCGGCGCCGGCCTTGGCGCACCACGGGCAGGCGTAGTCCGCCCACTCGACGATGAGGTAGGGCGCGTTGGAGTTGCCGTACTGGGGCTCGCTGCCCGACAGCTCGACCGTGCCCTTGGCGGGGAGGTGGTAGAACTCGGCTAGGGCCGCGGGGTCCTGGGTGTCGGCACCGCAGTTGAGGTTTTGCTTCTTGCTGTTGTAGACGGCGATGCACAGGACGAACACCACCACGCCCGAGACCAGCATCACGGGGACCGTGCGGTCGCCGCCCATGCCCACCAGGGTGCTCGCGAAGGAGCCTTCGGCGGTGGGTTGGGCCGGTCGGAGTAGGGAGGGGGTGCGGAGTGCGAGGGCGGCGCCTACCAGCAGCAGCGCGTTGATGCCGTACATGGAGATGCAGAAGAGGCACCAGGTGCCCATGGTGTGGGAGACCCACGCCAGCAGCGCGCTGTAGGCGACCGAGCCCAGGCCGGCGACCACCAAGACCCTGGGCAGCCCGCCCAGCTTGCCTCGACCCAGGCGACGCATCACCAGGGCGTAGGCCGCGGCGAAGTAGAAGCCGAGGCCGTAGAGGGCCACGGGGATTCCGAACAGCTCGCTGTAGGAGCTGGTGTTGACCTTGTCGCAGTCGAAGGTCTCACTGACCGAACAGATGGAGGCGTCTCCACAGAGCACGGCGATGTGCTGGTTGGCCAGGTAGGCCGACGCGCCCATGCCCGCGAGCATGGCCAGCGCGAGGCCCCAGCCCAGGTCCCAGCTCATCACGGCGGCGCAGACGAGCCAGCAGGCGCCGATGCCTGCGATGAGCACGCCGGTTTGGGAGCCGACAACGGCCATGACGATGACTGCGATGATGGCCAGAGCGGCCAAGGCGCTGAGTGCGATGCGGAGTGCTCGCATGGGTCCTCCGGGAACGACCACCAAAGGCCCACAGCTCCAGTGCTATTCCCTGGAATGGGCCTCATGGAGAGGCAGCGGGAGGTAACCGGAGGCGGTGGTCGAGGCTAACGTTCCCGTATAGCCCTATCCATCTCGCGACGGTCCTCACGTTCTTTGAGGGCCGTGCGCTTGTCGTGTTTGCGCTTGCCCTTGCCCAGGCCGAGCTCGACCTTCACCCAGGCGCCCTTGAAGTATAGGGAGATCGGTACCAGGCTGTAGCCGCGTTCCCTGACCTTGGCGGCAAGCTTGCGCAGCTCGCGGGAGCTCAACAGCAGCTTGCGTTCGCGCAGGGGTTCGTGGTTCTCGTGGGTGGCCTGCGGGTACTGTGAGATGTGTCCGTTGACCAACCACGCTTCGCCGTCTCGGAAGACCACGTAGGCGTCCGCGAGGTTTCCGCGCCCCTGGCGCAGAGACTTGACCTCGGAGCCCAGCAGCGAGATCCCGGCCTCCACCCTGTCTTCCACCAGGTAGTCGTGGAACACCTTGCGGTTGCGGTAGATCTGCTGGATGTGGTCGCGGTCGCGGGTCACGGTGGCTCCTGGAGGGGACAACCTGCTCCGGTGGGAGCGTGGGTGCAAGATCGGGTCGACGGTGGACCTCTATACTAAGGGACCGAAGGTGGTGTGAAGTGGAGCGTCGTCGGCGGCTCCACCTCGCTCCATCGGGGGGCGCGCCGTCCCCGGCGCGGGTGGTGCTGTCACTCCACTCTACTCCCCGTGTCGCCCCCTGACGCCCTCGATGCCACTCCACTTCACTCCCTGGGCCACCCCACTTCCCTCCCTCTTCGGGGTGGCGGGCCGGCTCGGATGGCGCGATGCGATCCGCCGTCCCGGGGTGGGGCTGACACTTGCGTATTTTGCGGAATCGCTATGGAAAAGCCTATGGAAAGCAGGCGGGAAAAGCTGTGGTAAACTTATGGAAAAGCAGTTTCCGCAATCGCGCACCACTCGACCCCTGCCGGCACGCGGAAAACCATGGTTCCGCGCCTTTTTGTTCCACAAAATCAGGCAGGTAGAACGCCGCATATGGCTGTGCCTGAAAATAAAGGGGTGGAAAGTGGAAGGGGGTGGATGGGGAGGGAGCAAAATGGGTTAGTATATGACCGATGTCAGGAAGGCGGCTTGGCATCGACAGCAACCGGCAGCGAAGAGAGCGGGCACGAACGTGAAGGGTGAATATCTCCAGGCTGATGCCAAGCTCGACCCCAAGGGTCGCTTGGTGCTCCCTGCCCGGCTGCGCAGGAAACTGGAGGCCGAAGGTATCCGCACACTCGTGTTCATGGTGCACCCGGTTCTCAAGTCCATCTTTGCATTTACGCCCGAAGACTGGAAGCACAAAGTCGAGGACCGTCTTGACGCTGCATTCATCTTCGACGCTCAAAGCCTGATCCTGGCGCACGCCTTGATGGGTGGCGCCCAGACGGTGGACGTGGACAAGCAGGGGCGCATCCTGGTGCCCCCCAAGATGCGCGACGAAGCCGGCCTCGATCGCGAGCTGGTCCTGCAGACCCTGCAGGGTCGTCTCGAGATCTGGTCCGCCGATGCCTGGCAGGCCCGCAAGGCCGAGGTGGCCGCGGCACTGCAGAACATCGATGTCTCAGCCTTCCTGAGGGGGGTCTGATGTCGTTCCACCACAGCGTGCTCTACCAGGACGTGCTGGATCTGCTCGAGCCCCGCTCAGGCGGCCGCTATGTGGACGGGACCCTCGGCGACGGCGGTCACGCGCTAGGCGTGCTCGAGCGCTCCGCTCCCGACGGCGAGCTGCTCGGTCTCGATCGCGACCCCGCCGCCCTCGGGCGGGCCGGCGCTCGCCTCGAGGCCTTCGGTGGCCGCTGCGCCCTGTGCTGCAGCCGCGCCTCGGACATGGTGCGGGTCATCCGTGAGCAGGGCTGGCCTTCGGTGGACGGGGTCGTGCTCGACTTTGGGCTGTCCACCCCCCAGCTCGACGATGCTGCCCGAGGGTTCTCCCTGATGCGGGACGGCCCCCTGGACATGCGCTTCGACCAGCGTCAGGAAGACTCGGCGGACGACCTGGTGAACCACGCGGACGAAGCCGAGCTGGCTCGGGTCATCTTCCGCTATGGCGAAGATCGCTCGGCCCGTCGCATCGCGCGCGCCATCGTGGCCGCTCGCCCCATCCGCAGCACCACCGAGCTGGCCAGTGTGGTGGAGCACGGCGCGGGCGGGCGCCGCGGTCGCAAGACCCATCCCGCCACCAAGACCTTTCAGGCCCTGCGCATCGCTGTGAATCAGGAACTGGACGAAGTCAGCCAGGCCATCCACGCCGCCCTCGATGCGGTCGGTCCCGGCGGCAGGGTTGTGGCCATCTCGTTCCACTCTCTCGAAGATCGCATCGTCAAGCGCGCCTTTGCCAAGGCGGTCGGCATCGGTGCCCCCAAGGATGGCTACGGCCATCCTGTCGATCCTCCACGCTTTCGCAAGCTCACGCGCCGCGCCATCAAGGGCGACGAACGCGACGGTCACCCCAGGGCCCGCTCCGCGCGCCTCCGTGCCGTCCAGTGCCTCCCCGTCCCTCCCCCGCCCTCCGCAGAAGCCCCCCGCAGCAGTTGACGTCGGTCCGCTGACCCCTTCAGCAGCAGTGTCAGAAGAAACGAGGATCCCGTGCAGCGCAAGAACAGCCAGACCCTCCGCATGGACCCGGCCATCATCTGGCCGGTGGTGGCGCACTCCCCCCTGGTGTGGCGCTTCACGGCCTACATGATGGTCCTCGGCCTGCTGGTGCTGCTCCACACTTGGAGCCGCATCGACGCACGCGAGACCGCCCTGGCGCTGGACCGCGCCCGGGTGCACGCCGACCTGGTTCGCACCCAGAACGAACGCCTGGTGCTCGAGCTGGCCACGATGACCAGCCTGGGTAGCCTTGGCGCCCGCGCCGCCGGCCTCGAGCTGACGGACGGCGCCTCCGTGGTGGAGGTCTATTAGTCGTGACCTTCGATCCTCGCCGGTGGTGGAACGAGCGCTTCGGAGCCCAGGCTTCGGATGAGGGCGAGGCTCGGCTAGAGAGTGAGCTCCCGGTGCACGTCCGCGCCCGGGCGTTCGAGGTCGCTCGCCAACGCTCCGCCATGCTCGGCATCGCGCTGGGTGCTGGCCTGGGTCTGGTGGCGATTCGCACCGCCTGGATCATGCTGGTGCCGGACGAACGCCTCGAGAACAAGGCGCGCGCGCTTTACCACGACATCGTCGTGCTCGAAGCGCGGCGCGGGGACATCCTGGACCGCGACGGCCACATCATGGCCACAACGGTCTCCATGCCGTCGCTGCACGCGGACCCCGCCCGCATCAACGCCGAGGAAATCCCGGCCATGGCTGCCGAGATCGCGACGCTCATCGACCGCAGTCCCAGCTGGATTGCCGGGCGCCTGGGCCGTGAGGGCTCACGGGACGTGCTGCTGGCCCGCGAGGTCAGGCCAGAGGTTGTTCACCGCACGAACCAGCTGGGCCGCGGCGGCAAGCTCTTTGTCCGTGACCACAACCGTCGCTACACCCCCGATGGGCACATCGCCGCTGCCGTGCTGGGCGTGGTGGGGCACACCGGTTCGGGGCGCGAGGGCGTGGAGCGCTCCCTGGATGAGTACCTCCGGGGCGACACCTTCCAGTTCGTGCGTGCTCGCGACCGCTCGGGTCATGGGCTTCAGGCGGCTGCGGCGGCGCTCCAGGCTGCCCACGAGGGGCACGACGTGGTCCTCACCATCGATCGCACCCTGCAGTTCGCGGCTGAGCAGGCCCTGGACGACGTGGTGGAGCGCTCGGAGCCCCTAGCCGCGCACCTGGTGGTGCTGGATGTGAAGACCGGCGAGATCCTGGCCATGGCCAATCGACCCTCTACCAACGCCAACGACCGCGCTGGCCTCAGCCCCAAGGGGCTGCGCAACTACGCGGTGGCCGACACCGTCGAGCCCGGCTCGGTCTTCAAGCCCTTCGTGGTCGCCCTGGCACTCGAGGACGGCTTCGTCTCGTCGAACAGCATGATGGACTGCGAAGGTGGAGCCTGGCGCATCGGGCGCTCCCGTATCCGCGACGACCACGCCCACGGTGTGGTCACGCTGGGCGAGGTCGTCAAGTTCTCCAGCAACATCGGCGCCGCCAAGCTGGCGCTGGGCATGGGCGCGGAGACCACTCTGCGGGGGCTCCGTGACTTCGGCTTCGCCCGGGATCCCGGCACCCGGCTCCCCGGAGCGCTGCCTGGCTACATGCGTCGGGCCGGCAGCATCAAGCCTATCGAGCTCGCCACCACCTCCTACGGACAGGGCGTCACGGCCACCACCCTCCAGCTCGCCTCCGCCGTGGCCACCATCGCCAACGACGGCGTGCGCATGGAGTCCACCATCCTACGCGAGGTCCGGGACCGGCGCGGCCAGGTGGTCTTCAGCACCGAGCCCCACGTGGACCGCCGCGTGGTCTCCACCGAGGTGGCCCAGGAAGTCGCACGGATGATGGTGCTGGTTACCGAGGCTGGGGGCACCGGCACCCGGGCCGCCATCCCCGGCTACCCGGTGGCCGCCAAGACTGGCACGGCGTGGAAGGTGGTGGACGGAAAGTACTCCGCCACGGCCCGTGTCGCGTCCTTCATCGGCTTCCTGCCCGCGGACGACCCCGAGGTCGCCATCGCCGTGATCACCGACACCCCCACCAAGGGCAGCCGCTACGGTGGCACGGTGTCCGGTCCCGCCTTCAAGCTGGTGGCCGAAGCGGCCATGCGTCATCGCGCCGTGCCGCCCAACCCCGAGCTGCTCGCGCCCATTGAGTCCGCCGATGCCGCTGTGGCCGAGCTGTCTCTTCCCACCGGCCCATCTCCCTGGTCCGTGCGCCCGCTGGACGATCCCGAGCGCTCCCTGGCGTGGGTCGACGACGGTCGCCTCCGCTTGCCCGACACCACTGGGCTGGGCCTTCGCGACGTGCTCGTTCTCTTCGAAGACTCCGGCCTCGAGGTCGCACTGAGCGGCTACGGCCAGGCGGTCTCCATGCATCCCGAAGCTGGCGCCCTGGTGGGCCCGGGCGACCGGGTGGAAGTGAGGTTCCAGTGAGCCTCTTCCTCCTGCACGTGCCCCAGTGCCAGCGTGTCCTGTCCGGACCCGAGTGGTTCGGCGAACTTTCAACTTCCACGTTTACCATCTCCCAAACCGGCCTCGGGGCGGGGGGACGGGACGATCGTGGTCTCTCGGACGAACCATCCCCGGCTTCGTCTTTCGGTCTACGGGGGCGGCGCGTTCCCCTCCAGGTGGTTTCCACCGGTTTCAATCCCCGAAACCTCACCACCTGCGCCGCACTTCTCGAGCCAGAGATCAAGACAAACCCGCTCTCCGCTGTCCTTGCTCCAGACTGCCCGCTCAATGCTGCATGTCCTGGTTCCTCTGCCCCGGGTGCTCCCTCCTTGCACCCCGCCGGTTTCGACCCCAGCTCCGATCATCAGGGCGCTCAGACGGCTCCGCTGCACCGTTCCCATGCATCCCTCCTTCGTTTAGAAGTCGTGGAGCGCCCAGTCCTTTCTCTGCTCGGGACGCCCTGACGGTCTCTGACCCCAAGGTCCCGTGCTCCCGCCCTCCGCCCGCCCCGCCAGTACTCCCTCCACCGCTCCCTCATCGGCATCCCCTGTCGTCTTGTCTTTTCAGCATCGAGCCCAAGACCTGGCCGCCCTCCTGGTCAGGATCGAGTCCCTCCCCGGGGCGGAGAGCACGGGCTCTCCGCCTTCCGGGGTTGTTGCGTGCGGGCGCACCGACCGACCCATCACGGGACTGACCCACGACTCGAGGGCGGTACCCCAGGACGGCGTGTTCGTGGCCCTTCCCGGGGCCCGCTTCGACGGGCACGACTTCGTTCCCCGCCTGTCCCAGGCTGCGGCCGTGGTGGTCGAGCGAGACGTCCAGGCTGCGCCGGGCGTCACCGTGGTGAGGGTGCCGGACACCCGGCGGGCCCTTCCTTGGCTGGCCGCGTCCTTCCACGGGCATCCCGGCAGACGTATGCCCATGGCGGGCGTGACGGGCACCAACGGAAAGACCACGGCCACCACCATGGCCTCCGCGGCCCTGTTGGCCGCAGGCGGGCTCCCCGGGCTCGTTGGCACCACTGGCCATCGCATCGGAGACGAGGACCTAAGCATCGTCGATCTGCTCGGTCCCGCCGCCGCCGGTCATCACCACACCACCCCCGAGGCCCCCACGCTGCAGGCCCTGCTGGCCGCAATGGCAGAGCGGGGCTGCGACAGCGCACTGATGGAAGTCAGCAGCATCGGGCTGCACGCCTTTCGCGCCGACGCCATCCCCTTCCGGGTCGTGGCTTTCACCAACCTGACCCGGGACCACCTGGACTACCACGGCGACATGGAGTCCTACGCATTGGCCAAGGAGCGGCTGTTCCACGAGCTGATGGCCCCCGATGGGCTCGCCTTGCTGAACCGGGACGATCCAAGCTGGGAGCGCTTCCGGCCCAGCCGGGGATGCTGCTGGACCTACGGGCTGGGCGCTGGCGATCTGTGCGCCCGGGATGTAGGGCTCTCCGCGGCTGGCACCCGGGCCATGGTGAGCACCCCGATGGGGGAGGGGAGCCTGCACCTTCCCTTGGTGGGTCGCCACAATCTGTCCAACGCGCTGTGCGCCCTGGGCATGGCGCTGGGGCTCGGCTGTCCCCTGGATGCGGCCCTCGAAGGCCTCGCCCGGCTCAGGCCGGTGGCGGGACGCCTCGAGGCTGTGCCCAACAGCCGCGGCTTCGGCGTGTTCGTGGACTACGCCCACACCCCTGATGCCCTCGAGCATGTGCTCGCCTGCCTCCGTGAGCTGGCCCCCCGCCGCCTGATCGCGGTCTTCGGCTGCGGCGGTGACCGGGACCGGGGCAAGCGCGCCCCCATGGGCCACGCAGCGTGGTCGGGCTCGGACCTCGCGGTGGTGACCTCCGACAACCCCCGCAGCGAGGACCCGCGCACCATCGTGCAGCAGATCCTCACGGGCATTCCCGCCGGCGCCGATGGCTTGCTGGTGGAAGTGGACCGGGCCCGCGCCATTCGCGCTGCCCTCGAGTTGGCCCGGCCCGGCGACCTGGTGCTCATCGCTGGCAAGGGCCACGAAACCAGCCAGGAAATGGCCAGCGGGACCATCGACTTCGACGATCGGGTCGTGGCACGTCTCGTGCTGGAAGGCATGGCATGAAGTACACCGGCACAGAGATCGCAGCTCACACCCGCGGACGTCTCTTGAAGGACGGCCCGGCCGGTGCCCTCGTCACCGACACCCGCGCCATCCGCCCCGGTGACTGGTTCCTGGCGTTGGTGGGCGAGCGCTTCGACGGGCACGCCTTCCTCGACACCGCGGCGGCGGCGGGTTGCGCCGGCGTCGTGGTCTCCGCTGACGCGCCGGAGAGCTGGGATCGGGGTCTTGTGCGCGTGCCCGACACCCTGGTGGCGCTGCAGGACCTGGCCGCGGCCAGTCGCCGGAGCTTCGAGGGCCCCACCGTGGCCATCACCGGCTCGGTGGGCAAGACCACCACCCGGGCCCTGGCCGTGCTGGCCCTGTGTGCCGGCGAGTCTGTCCACCACACCCAGGGCAACCTCAACAACCACATCGGCCTGCCCCTGACCCTCCTGGCTCGTGGCCCCGAGGCCACGCTGCTGGTGGTGGAACTCGGCATGAACGCGCCCGGTGAGATCCATCTGTTGCAGCGCATCTCCATGCCAACGGTGCGGCTCATCACCAACGTCGCACCCGCCCATCTCGAGGGCCTGGGAACCATCGAGGGTGTGGCCCTGGCCAAGGGTGAGATCTTCGACGGTGCCCGTCCCGGCGATGTGCTGTGCGTGAACATGGATGATCCCCGGGTAGCAGCCCTGCCCCATCCCCCGGGGGTGCGGGTGTTGCGCTACGGTCGGTCGCAGGGCTGCGACGTTCGGTTGCTGGGCGCGTCCCTGGATTCTGGCGCCGAGCAAGTCTGGGTACGCTTCGAGCTCGAAGTGGCCGGTGAGCGCGTGCAGGGAGGCATCCCCACGCCGGGCCTGTACATGGCGGCCAATGCCACCGCCGCGATCGCCCTGGCGGTCGCGCTGGGCAAGGACCCTCATGTCGCAGCATCGGCGCTGGCCGACTACGCCCCGGTGGGCGCACGCATGGCCCTGAGCGATGGCCCCGGCGGCATCCGCCTGCTCAACGACGCCTACAACGCCAACCCGGCAAGTATGGCCGCCGCCCTCGAGACCCTCTGCGCCCTTCCAGCGACCCGCCGCATCGCTCTGTTGGGCGACATGCTCGAGCTGGGCGGCAGCGAGCTCGCCCTGCACCTGGAGCTACTCGAGCATGCCCGCGGGCTGGGGCTCGAGATCGTGGGTGCCTGCGGCCCCCGCATGCAGGCCGCAGCGGCGCAGCTCGAGGGCGGGCACGGACTGCTGGTGGCCGCCGACGCAGAGAAGCTGGCCGAGAAGCTGGCGCCCCGACTCCTACCGGGTGATCTGGTGCTCATCAAGGGTAGTCGCGGCATGGCCATGGAACGGATCCCGAGCACGCTCAGCCACGGACAGCGTTGATGTTTTTCTTCCTCTACGACACCTTCGGTGACCAGAGCACGGTCTTCAACGTGTTCCGGTACACCACCTTCCGCGCTGCCTGGGGCATGATGACGGCGCTGGCCATCTGCTACGTGGCCTACCCTTGGTTCATCGGCTGGATGCAGCGTCGGAAGATGGAGCAGGTCATCCGGGAAGATGGGCCACAGACCCACCTCGAGAGCAAGGTCGGTACCCCCACCATGGGTGGCGCCGTCATGCTGGTGGGCATCACCATCTCGGTACTGCTCTGGGCGCGACTGGACCAGCCGGTGGTCTGGATGGCCCTGGTGATCATGCTCGGCTACGGCGTGATCGGCTTCGTGGACGACTGGAAGAAGGTCATGCACAAGAGCTCCGCGGGCCTCGCCGGACGCTGGAAGCTGGTGTGGCAGTGCGTCATCGGTGCGGTGGTGCTGGGCATCGGCTACCTCGGCGGCGAGATCGACCCCGTGCTCGCGTTTCCTTTTTTCAAGGGTGCCGCGCTGCACTTCGATGCTCTGTGGACCGGCGCGCCGGCCTTCCTGGGCTGGGCCTACGTGGCCTTCGCGGTGTTCGTGCTCATCTCCATGTCCAACGCCGTGAACCTCACCGACGGCCTCGACGGCTTGGCCATCGGTCCCATCATGACCTCCGCGGCCACCTATGCGCTGCTGGCCTACGTCACCGGCGTGGAGCGCTTCGCCGAGTACCTGAGCATTCCGTATGTCGAGGGAGCCTCGGAGCTGTCCGTTATCGCCGTGACGGTGGTGGGCGCCGGGCTGGGCTTCCTGTGGTTCAACACCTACCCAGCACAGGTCTTCATGGGTGACGTGGGCTCCCTGAGTCTGGGCGGCCTGCTGGGCGCCCTGGCCATCCTGAGCAAGCACGAGCTCCTCGTGGTGCTGGTGGGCGGGATCTTCGTGCTCGAGGCTGTCAGCGTGGTGCTGCAGGTGGGCAGCTACAAGCTGCGCAAGAAGCGCATCTTCGCCATGGCCCCCATTCATCATCACTACGAGAAGCGGGGCTGGTCCGAGCCCAAGATCATCGTCCGCTTCTGGATCATCTCCATCATGCTGGCCCTCGTGGCCCTCACCACCCTCAAGCTGCGCTGACATGGCTCCCATCCCTCCCGTCTCCACGGACCTCGCTGGCCGCCGCGTGCTGGTGGTGGGCATGGCCCGCTCCGGTCGCGCGGCCGCGGCGCTGTGCGCGCGGGAAGGGGCGGTCGTCAGCTGTACCGACCTGAGCGCCGGCATCGAACCGGTGCCGGGCTGTCGCATGGTGCTGGGTCGGCACGAGCGCTCCGACTTCGTGAATGCGGATCTGATCGTGCTGTCTCCTGGGGTGCCGTCTTGGCAGCCCGACCTGCAGGCCGCGGTGGCCGCTGGTGTGCCCGTGGTGGGTGAGCTGGCCCTGGCCGCCGAGCGCATCGCTGCGCCCTTGGTGGCGGTCACCGGCACCAACGGCAAGAGCACCGTGACGCACTTCACGGGGCAGCTGCTCGAGGGCGCTGGCTCTCGCTGCTTCGTGGGGGGCAACATCGGCAGGCCCCTGTGCGAGGCCGTCGATGGGGGGGCTTGGGACCACGTGGTGGCCGAGATCTCCTCCTACCAGCTCGAGTGGCCCGGCTCTCTGTCTCCGGCCGCTGCGGTGGTCCTCAACCTCACCCCGGACCACTTGGGTCGGCATGGCACCATGGAGTGCTACGGCGACACCAAGTGCCGGGTGTTCGACGCCATGGCTCCCGGCGCTGCGGCGGTTCTCCCTGTGGACGCTCCACAGCTCACCGCTCTGGCTGGCGAACGTGGGGGGCGCCGCTTGTGGGTCGGAGCCCATCCTGGCGTGGTGATGGCCGGCGACCGGGTGCTCTGGGACAGCGGTGACGGCCGCAGCGCCGAGGTCAGCCTGGCCGGCTTGGCCGTGCCTGGCGATCACAACCGCTGGAACGCGGCGGTGGCGCTGCTGCTGGCTCTCGAGGTGGGCGCGGATCCCGCCCGGCTGCACCCCCGGCGCCTTCAGGCCTTGGCCCATCGCATGGAAGCGGTGGGCGAGGTTGCGGGCGTGACCTGGATCAACGACTCCAAGGCCACCAACGTCGCCGCGGCGCAGACGGGCCTCGAGGGCCTCGAGCGCCCCACCTTGGCGCTGCTGGGCGGCGACGGCAAGGACGGCGAAGACTACGGCGCGCTGGTCGCGGCCCTGCGGGGCGGTCCCGGCGTCATCTGCTTCGGCCGCTCCGGCCCTGCCATCGCCGACGCCCTCTCCGAGCTTCGACCCCACCTGGTGGGCAGCATGGAAGACGCCATGCAATTGGCGCAGAGCCTGGCCAGGCCGGGTGATGTGGTGGTGCTCTCCCCCGCTTGTGCATCCTTCGACGCCTTCGACGACTTCGAGCACCGGGGCGACGTGTTTCGCGCTCTGGTCAGGGAGCTGGCATGACCCACCCCCCCGGCGCGCGCGGCGCCTCCAACCAGCCCTCCCTCTGGCAGCTTCTGTCAAAGCTGGTTCTCGGCGAATCTCGGGCAGACGAGTCCGGCGCCCGTGAACGTCATCCCGTGGACTGGTGGATCGTCCTGCTGGTGCTCAGCCTGACCTTCTTCGGGCTGGTGATGGTGTTCTCCGCCTCGGCTATCGAAGCCGTGGAGGCCACCGGAAGCCCCTACTACTACCTGGCGCGTCAGAGCATCGCGGCGGTCATCGGGCTGACGGGCCTCGTGTTCTTCTCCCGCATCCCAAGTCATCGCTTGGCCCGCTTGGGCTGGGTACTCTACTTCGCCTGCTTGGTAGGCCTCATCGCCGTGTTCGTCCCCGGGTTGGGCCACAAGGCCAACGGCGCCATCCGCTGGATCGCCTTCGGCAGTCTGCGTCTGCAGCCCTCCGAGTTCATGAAGCTGGCCCTGGTCTTGGTCCTGGCCGAGCGGGTCAACCGCTTCCCCGGGGGCGTCACGGACCTCAAGCGGCACGTGCTCCCGGTGTTGCTGGTCACCGTGCCGGTGCTGATGCTGGTGATGGCCGAGCCCGACTTCGGCACCACCCTGATCCTCGCAGGCATCGCCTGCATGATCCTCTACCTCGGTGGCATCCCCGCCCGCTGGATGGGCACCATCGCTGGCGTGGGCGTGCTGCTCGCCATCATCGTCATTCTCATGGATCCCTACCGCCTCGGACGTGTGTCCTCCTGGCTCGATCCCTGGGCTGCGGCGGACGGCGGCGGCTACCAGGTCATCATGGGCTGGGTCGCGCTCCACTACGGTGGGCTGTGGGGCCAGGGCCTGGGCGAGGCCATGTCCAGCATGAAGTGGCTGCCCTTCGCCCACACCGACTTCGTCGCCGCGGTTGCGGGGGAAGAGCTCGGCTTCATCCGCCTCTCGGTCTTGCTGGGCATCTACGGCCTGCTCATCTGGCGCGGCGTGCACGTGGCCAACCGCTCTCGGACCTACTTCGGCACCCTGGCCGCGGGCAGCATCACGCTGATCCTGGGGATCCAGACCCTGTTCAACCTCGGGGTGATCATGGGCCTCGTGCCCCCCAAGGGTTTGGTGCTGCCCTTCATGAGCTACGGCGCCAGCGCCCTCATCGCCCACCTGTGGGGTGTGGGCGTGCTGTTGACCGTCTCCGCCGAGCCCCTGGAGCAGGCTGAGCCCGTCGCGGGCGAGGGTGGCGGTGGCCGCCTCGTGCCGGTACAGGGCGTGCTCGGCGCTGGGCTCGCCCGCTGGGGTGAGCTGGCTCGCGCCTGGGCCACCAAGAGAGGTACATCGTGATCGAGATGTTCCGAGGCAAGGTCCGCCAGGTCCACTTCGTGGGCATCGGCGGGACGGGGATGTGCGGGATCGCCGAGGTCCTGCTCAACATGGGCTTCGAGGTCAGCGGTAGCGACCTTCGCGAAGGCGAAGTCGTCGCGAGCCTCCGAGCGCTGGGCGCCCGCATCGCTATCGGGCATGCCCCGGAAAATATCGCCGGAGCCGACGTGGTGGTGCGCTCCACCGCGGTCAAGCCCAGCAACGTGGAGGTCCAGGCGGCTGCGCAGCATGCCATCCCGGTCATCCGACGGGCGGAGATGCTGGCTGAGCTGATGCGCATGAAGCACGGCCTGGCCGCCGCGGGCACCCACGGCAAGACCACCGTGACCTCTATGCTCGCCACCTGCCTGCACGCGGCGGGGCTGGACCCTACCGTGATCATCGGCGGGCGCTTGGACCGCTTCGGCTCCAACGCCAAACATGGGCTCGGCCCCTATCTGGTGGCCGAGGCCGACGAGAGCGACGGCTCCTTCATGATGCTGGCGCCCACCGTGGCCGTGATCACCAATGTGGACCCCGAGCACCTCGAGCACTACGGCAGCTTCGAGAAGCTCGTGGACACCTTCGTGGAGTTCGCCAACAAGGTGCCTTTCTACGGCTACGCTGTGCTCTGTCTGGACCACCCGGTGGTGCAGGAGATGCTGCCACGGGTGAGGCGTCGGGTGGTCACCTACGGCATGTCGGTCCAGGCCGACTACCGGGGCGAAGAGCTCGGCTACAACGCCTTCGAGTCCCGCTTCGCCGTGTGGCGGGGCACCGAGCGCCTGGGTGAGGTCAACCTGGGGATGCCCGGTGTCCACAACGTCAGCAATGCCCTCGCTTCGCTGGCCACCGCCGTGGAGCTGGACATTCCCTTCCCCATCGCCGCCGCTGCCCTCGAGGGCTTCTCGGGCATCCAGCGCCGCTTCACCCTGCGGGGCGAGGCCGCGGGTCGCCTGGTGGTGGACGACTACGCTCACCACCCCGAAGAGATCTCGGCCACCCTGGGCGCTGCGCGCCGGGGCTTTCCCGACAAGCGCATCGTGGCTGTGTTCCAGCCCCACCGCTACTCTCGTGTCTCCAGGCTGAGGGCCGAGTTCTCTCGCTGCTTCAACCAGGCCGACGAGGTCGTGGTGTGCCCGGTCTACAGGGCAGGGGAGACCCCCGTCGAAGGTCTGGACCAGCACACCACGGCTGCGGAGATCCGGTCCCATGGCCACCGCAAGGTGGTGGCGGTGGAGAGCCTGGATGAAGCGGTCGATCACCTCGTGGACACCGGGGCCAGCGGCGACGTGGTGCTCACTTTGGGCGCTGGCGATGTGAACCGCGTCTGCACTGACTTGCTGGAGCGGCTCGGTGGCTCGGCACGCTGAGCTCATCGCGACCCTCGAGGCGTTGCCCGGGGTCACGCTGCGGGTCGACGAGCGCGTCGCCCGCCACAGCGCGCTCCGCATCGGAGGCGAGGTCGAGGCGTGGGTCCTGGTCCACGACGAAGCCGGGGTGAAGGCGGTGCTGTCCGCGCTGCGCAAGGCCAAACTCGAGCTGCGGGAGCACCAGCCCCTGGGTGATCACTACGCCCGCGAGGAAGGCCTGTCGGGCGCCATGCTGCGGTTAGGCCCCTCCTTCGGTCTCATCAGCATCGAGGATGAAACCATCCAGGTCGGCGCCGCGGCGCCGCTGGCGCAGCTCGGTGTCATGGCGCAACGGGCGGGCCTGCGCTGCTGGGCTCCCCTCCGTCGCTGGCCGGGCACCCTCGGTGGATGGGTCAAGACCGCCGATGCGGAGGCCCTGGCGCCCCTGGTGGTCTCGGTGCGCGCGGCGGTGGGCCGAGGCATCGTGAACCGCTCTGGCACGGCCTTGGCTGGCCTTGGCCGCAAGGCCGTCATCCTGGGCGCCACCCTTGTGAGATGTCCTGACGCTCCGCTGCCCCCTCCACCGTCCTGTCCGGGGAGCCTGTTCGTCTTGGACGCGTCGCTGCGGCTGGCCATGGCCCAGAGCCGCCTGCCGGGGCTGAGGCTCCGAAGTATCCGCTTGGCCGGCGAGCAGGCGGGGGTCGTCGTCAACCTGGGCTCCGGGGGCTCCCGGGATCTCGACCTCGTGATCCGCCTCGTCAAAGACCGCTTGAAGCGTGATCACGGGCTCGAGGTGGTCTTCCGGCTGCAGCCCATGGGGCGTCCACCCAAGAACGCTCCGGTCGAGCGGCTGAGCTTTCCTTGAACCCCCGCACGCGAGAGTCCACGCCATGGAGATCCACCGGAACATGAAGGTCGCGGTGTTGCTGGGAGGCATGTCCGCCGAGCGCCCCGTGTCTCTCGACAGCGGCGCTGCGGTGGCCAGCGCGCTGCGGCGGCGTGGCTGGAATGCCCACGAGGTCGACGTGGGGCCCGACCTGCCCGCACGCCTGTTGGCTGGGGGCTTCGAGGTGGCGTGGCTGGCGCTTCACGGTCGCTTCGGTGAGGACGGCTGCGTACAGGGTCTGCTCGAGATCATGCGCATCCCATACACCGGCTCGAGCCCCGCGGCTTCGGCGGTGGCCATGGACAAGCTGCTCACCAAGCGCGTGCTCGAGGGCCACGGCCTCGCGCTGCCCGCGCAGGTGGTGCTGGGGCCGGACGATCCCGTGCCTGTCGGCATCGAGCTGCCCGTGGTGGCCAAGACACCCACCGGTGGCTCCACCCTGGGCATCAGCTTCTGTCGCACCGTCGATGAGCTGCAGCGTGGCGTCGCTGACTGTCGCGCCTACGGGGGGACCGTTCAGCTGGAGAGCTTCGTAGAGGGGACGGAGATCACCGTCGCCCTGTTGGATGGCGTGCCGCTTCCGGTGGTGGCCATCCGCCCGGACGGTGGGTTCTTCGACTACGAGGCCAAGTACACCAAGGGGCGCACCCGCTACATTGTCCCCGCCGACATCGACCCCGAGCCCGCAGCCCGCGCCCAGCGGGATGCTGCGGTGGCGGCCAAGGTGCTGGGACTATCTGGGGTCTGCCGTGCGGACTTCATCGTGGATGACGCGGGCGTGCCGTGGTTCCTCGAGGTCAACACCATCCCCGGGATGACCGAGATGAGCCTGTCCCCCATGGCCGCCGGTGAAGCCGGCATGAGCTTCGAGGACCTGGTGGAGCGGGTGCTTCTGGGGGCGCGCTTGCACCTCGAGCGAGCTGAATAGGCGGGCACGAGAGGCCGCTCTCGAGCCTTGTCCGGATACGCCCACGATTCCGGGTGCCCCCGCGCGCCACACCCTTGGTTCGCCTGGGCTCATGAGGCCCTATTTTTCTCTATATGTGTTGTGTCGCGCCGCCGGCGTGGGAGCTGAGCGGTATTCGCACAATACATGGCTGCAATTAGGGCGTAGAGCCGTGAAACCTGGAGTAGAAAGGGCGAAAAGCAGGTATCGTGGCCACCCCGTCGCTCAGGTTCGGGACCTGGCCTGAGGGGACTCTCGGGGGCGCCATGGCAGTGGGCCACGGGTTTGCCGGTGCCCCAGGAAAAAAGCCGAGAACCTTTGCTTGTCAAGAGCTGTTGGGAGCGGTAGAAAAGAACCATCGGGCGTGGCTCGCGATCCCCCTCCGCTGGTTCCCTCCAGCCCCCGCGACCCCCCGCACACTCCGCTCAACCTCCCCACTCTCCGCACCCAGCATAACGTCGTGGTCCACCCCCTCCTGGCACCCCCTGCGCCTCATCGGCGTCAGCGCATCGGCTGGCTGCTGCTGGCCTGTGCTGCGGCCGGGCTGATCTGGGCCGGGGTCACCCTTGCCCAGGACTACCGCTTCTGGGTACGTGCGGTCGTGGTCGAGAACGTCACCGCCCACGCTCACGGAATCGATCCCTTGGGCTTCCAACCCCACTGCACCGCCGCCGAGCTGCGACACCTCGCCGACGTGCGGCGGGATCGCCCCATCTGGAAGGTGGACCTTCCCGGGATCGTCGAAGGCGTGATGCAGCATCCCTGGGTGGCTTCGGTCGAGGCGAGCAAGCGCTGGCCCGACACGGTGGTCATTCGGGTGACCGAGCACCGTCCGGTCCTGCTCCTGCAGCAGGCGGGCCTGTTCTACGTCAACGACCAGGCCGAGGTGTTCAAGCGCGCCCGTGGCTCGGACCTCGACTACCCCGTGCTCACCGGCCTCGACCCCGAACTCGTGCAGCACAGTCCCGCGGTGGCCCGACGCGTTGTGTCCGACGCCATTCAGGTGCTCGCCCAGATCGCCGACTCCAGCGAGCTGGATGCCGACGACCTCAGCGAGATCCGTTTCCACGACCAGGATGGCTTCACCCTGGTGCTCCGCGGCGGCACCGAGCTCGCCCTCGGCTTCGCGCAGCCTGCCGAACGCCTCGGTCGTCTCGAGCAGCTGCGGGCCAGCGGCCTCGACACCACCGAGCCCCGCCGCATCGACCTGGCCCCCTCCACGGTGGCCCTGGTCTCCCCCCTTTCCAAGCGAACTTCCCCAGGGTTGGACTGACCTCCTACGTCAGTGCCCTCTCAACCCCACCCCCCTCTTCTCTCCCCACTCATCCCCACAGTCAGGTTTAGGGCATTCCTGGCGCCACCGGAGGCAGGCCATGATCGAATTGGTCGAAAACGAGCTGGTTTCTCCCGCGAAGATCAAGGTGATCGGCGTGGGCGGTGCCGGAAACAACGCTGTCAACACCATGATCGATGCCGGCATGCAGGGCGTCGAGTTCATCGCGGTCAACACCGACGCGCAGGCCCTGGCCAACTCCCGGGCCTCCCGCTGCTTCCAGCTGGGTGAACAACTCACCCGCGGGCTGGGCGCTGGCGCCAACCCCGAGGTGGGCCGCGAGGCCGCCCTCGAGGACCAGGATCGGCTCGCCGAGCTGGTGGCGGGAGCGGACATGGTCTTCATCACCGCCGGAATGGGCGGTGGAACGGGCACCGGCGCTGCACCGGTCATCGCTCAGGTCTGCCGTGAAGTCGGCGCCCTGACGGTGGCGGTGGTCACCCGGCCCTTCCGCTTCGAGGCCCGCAAGCGTCACAAGCAGGCCGAGGAAGGTATCGAGAACCTCAAGAAGGTCGTCGATACCCTCATCACCATCCCCAATGAGCGTTTGGTCAGCCTGGCCAGCGAGCGCACCACGATGGTCGAGTCCTTCAAGATGGCCGACGAAGTCCTGCAGGCTGCGGTCAAGGGCGTCTCCGAGCTCATCTGCCACAACGGACACGTCAACGTCGACTTCGCCGACGTGCGCACGGTCATGGCCTCCAAGGGCGTCGCCCTGATGGGCGTGGGCCACGGCACCGGCGAGAACCGCACGGTCGACGCCGCCTACCAGGCCATCTCCAGCCCGCTGCTGGACGACGTCAGCATCGCCGGCGCCACCTCGGTGCTCATCAACATCACCGGGCCTTCCACCCTCACGATGTACGAGATCAACGAGGCCTCCACCCTGATCCACGAAGAGGTCCACGAGGACGCCAACGTGATCTGGGGCTTGGTCATCGACGAGGCCATGGAAGACACCGCCCGCGTCACGGTCATCGCCACCGGCTTCGAGGCGGCCAACGCCCGGGCTCGTCGGCCCAGCGTTGAAGAGCGCATCGCCGTGCACATGGGTGGTCGCGGCCAGCGTGGCGGCGCCAGCGGACACGGCAGCGCGTCGGGCTATCAGGTCAACGAGATCAGCAACGACGACTACGACATTCCGACGTTCTTCCGGAACGCGGATTAGACCCTGGGAAGTCTCGGGGGGGGCGGCACTGTCGCCCCCTCCCACCACTTCAGGGGGACGAGGCCGTAGGCAGCGAGCCGAGATCGATGGCGTCGCGCGCGGTCACCAAGTCGGGCAGAGGTCTGCCCTCGTATCGCCACTCTCCAGCCTTGGAGATGCCGGCGTCGTAGTGGTTCCAGGCCTTGATAAGCAACACCTGGGAACGGCCGGCCACCTCTTCGAGGTAGACGGTCTGGGCTTCGGCGGACAGCTGGCGTGGCGGGGCGCTGGCCATGAGTTCCTCGTAGAGGCTCTGGTAGCCCTGGCCAAGCAGCAGCAGGCCCTCGAGGATCCACTCCGGCTCGCCCAGGTAAGCTGCGGCGGCCACTTGCTGTTCGGCGGCGGCCAGGTAGGAGGCGCGTTGTTCCAGGGCCTTCTGCTGTTTTCGCTGGGAACCCTGCATGGCCTGGTCGTCGGCGGCGTCCAGCAGCACCCTCGCCCGGGTGACGTGGGCCTTGCCCCGCAGGTAGGTGACCAGCTCGGTGCCTTCGGCGGCGGCGGTGGCGTTGTCGATGAGCCGCAGGCCCGCACGGATCTTGCCCGAGCGCACCAGGGTGATGCCTCGCTGCAGGTCGAGGGTGAGCCGGTCGTGGAGGTTCAAACCCTCGGTGGTCTGCACCCGGACCAAGCTCTTGCGGGCTTCGCGGTGCCGGTCGAGGTATTCGAGGCAGAGAGCTCGCCTGAACCAACCGTCCTGGGCCACGGCGGTGTCGGGCCAGTGGTCCACGAGCTGGTTGTACGCCGCCAGGGCCTCGGAGAAACGCTCGGAGCGCTCGTGACACAGGCCCAGCTGGTACAGGCCCTGGGCTTGCTCAGCCACCGGCGGGTGTTGCTCGATGACAAGCTGCAGCCGGGCGATGGCCCCCTCGGTGTCCCCCCTCAGGCGGCGGTCGATGGCCGCCTCGATGATCTCCGTGTTGGTCAACCCCATCACGTCCACGAGCTGGGCGGAGCCGGTGATGACCACCGGCTCGAGGGACACCGGGGCGGGCCGGTGCGCGCAGGCCAGGAAGAGGATGAACACCAGCAGCGTCATGGCTTCACTCCGTGGGAAGTGGGGTCGCTAGGACCGACAACCGAGAGGTCGTGGGGTTCCCGTATCTGCTGGGTGCCATGAGAAAACCCCCCGGCGGTGAAGGCCGGGGGGAGATCCGCTCTGGCGGTGTGGCTCGTAGAGTTCCCTCTTCCCCTGGGAAGTGGGTCTCTGGCTACCGTTTCAGGCTCCCCAGCCCGTGGGCCGGGGTGCGCACCGCGGCAGCACTGTCAAGATCCTGGAAAGTGGCGTGAGGGAAACCTTCCTCCGAGTCAAGGCACCAACCGAGCAGGTCTCGAGCATAGATCGTGGAGGGCCCCCCGCGCAAGGGCGAGCGGGCTTGGCAAGAGCCATCCACAGGCGTACGCTGAGCCCTCGAAAAGGGTGCATGACACGTGGCAAGCAGCGACCCGGATCAGACGCCTAGACGCTATCGCGTCGTGCTGGTGCGATGGCCGGCGGGTGGGCTGCAGGCGCTGCGGCGTGTGCTGCCAGGAGGCCACGTGCCCAAGCGGGATGCTCTGCCCGTTGTAGTCCGCGTCACAGAGCATTCCGAGCGGGCCAGAGAGACCGCGGAGCGCATCCGGCGCGCGGGCGCCGGCGTGGCGGTGATGACAGAGTTCGCAGACACCCCGGTCATCTGCTCTGACCATCCCCCCGAGCTGGTGAGGGGAGCCTGTCGCCGTTGTGCCCGTGACGTCTGTGCGGGCTGCTTGCTCGACGCCGGCGGCGAGCGTCTGTGCCCGACCTGCTCCGCCGAGACGCGGGCGAGGGTCCAGCGGGTCCACACACGCCAGCTGTTCGTCGTGTTCATCTTCTGCGCGTTTCTGTACCAGGTCTACTCCCTGTGGCGGCGAGACACGGACATCCGTACTGGATCGGAGCAGGCCACCGTGGCGCTGTTGCAGTTCGTGCCCCCGGGTCAGCTGCTGCACCCCATGGTCCGGGGCCTGTCGGGGCTGGGGGGCGCCAGCTGGGAGGGCCCTGCCTACACCGATGTGGTGACCCTCTTCGAGCTCGAGCGGCAACGATTCACCGGCCAGCTTGGCGGGTCCATCCAGCTCAGTGTGCGAGGTCCGTGGCAGGAACGACCTCAGCCTCCTTCTCTGCTCGAGGGCATGGACTCGGTGTGGCGGTCCAGCCTTGCAGCGGTGCGCTACTCTTGGTTCTGGAGGCGCCTGGCGGAGCGGCATGGCGTGGAATCCGGACACTTCCCGCTACGCATGTTCGTGGTCTTCACCGATGCATCCGGTGACCAGGCGGCCCTGTCTCGGGCTGCCCTCGGGGGCAACCTCGCGGTCGCCTACATCTCTCTGGACGACCCCAACCCGGTCTACCCTGCCATCACCATCGCCCACGAGCTGGCGCACCTGCTGGGGGCCAGCGACAAGTACGGTCAGGACGGCTTGGCCCGCTTCCCAGAGGGCTACGTCGAGCCCTACTCGGAGCCCATGTTCCCGCAGCGCTTCGCGGAGCTGATGGCGGTGGACATCCCTGTGGCCCGAAACCTCGAGCGGGAGCCCACTTCGCTGGACCAGATCCGCTTGGGGCATCGTTCGGCGGCGGAGATGGGTTGGATCGCTGATGACCAGGCGGATTCCTTCTACCGCGCCCTGGGCGTCACCCCCGCTTCCCTGCTCGACAGCCCCGAGAACGAGCCCTCCGATCCAGGCGTCGTCGCTGCCGAAGACCCCCCGATCGAGCCTTAGAACGTTTTGGGGGAAGCGCGCTTCCCTCGGCGGTGTTGCTCGGATGGCCACGGTGGTTGACAGGACGGGTCTGGCTCCCTAGATGATCGGTACCCCCCTCACCATCCAACCGATGGTGTCGTTGTCCCCCGCCCTTCGTGGCGACCCCCCGCATCTCTCCCCATCACCTCCATCCCCTGGAGGCTACATGTCTCGGTTTCGCGTCCTCCTCGCGATCCTCCTGGTCCTGCCCCTACTTCTCGGTAGCAAGAGCTGCAAAGAAGAAGTGGTGGATCCCAACGATCTGATCCCCACCGATCTCGTGCCCCCCGATGTCACCCTCCAGGTGATCTCCATCGACCCCGCGCACGGTGTCACCGACACGCCCTTCGCCGCACAGGTGTACGGGGCGGAGTTCACCCTTGGGGCCAAGGTTCGCATCGGCAACGCGGTGTCGCCCAAGGTCGGGTTCGTCAACGAAAACGCACTGAGCATCACGGTGCCCGCTATGCCTGCAGGTGCCTATGACCTCACGGTGACCAACCCCGATGGAGACAAGGCGGTGCTTCGTCGTGCCGTGACCATCGGTGGTCCTGCCATCGGCGCGTCTTGTCGGCACATGACGGTCTACTTCGACTTCGACAGTTCCGATCTGCGCAGCGACAGCTCGGCCATCATCGCGGCCCAGTCCGACTGCCTGAGGTCGGCCCGTGGCAACGTCCGGGTCGAGGGCCACTGTGATGATCGGGGCACCACCGGATACAATATCGCCCTGGGCGAGCGCCGCGCCCACGCCGTGCAGCGCTACCTGGTCGGCCAGGGGGTATCCCCAGGTCGCATCAGCACGGTGTCCTTCGGCGAAGAACGTCCTGTGGTCAGTGGCGGCAGCGAAGACGCCTGGGACCAGAACCGGCGGGCCGAGATCCGCCTCCAGGATTGACCCCCAACTCGAGAGCCAGCATGCGCAGCAGCACCCTCATCTTGTCCCTGTTCCTCGCGGGCTGTGTCTGGGATCGCACCGGGCAGTCCGCAACCGAGGCCTGGCGCCGAGACATGGCCATCCAGTCCACGCGCACCCAGACCCTGCAAGGCGCGGTCGAGGATGCGCTGGTGCGGGTAGAGCAGCTCGAAGAGGTCACCCGCGCGCGGGGCCAGGACGAGATCCTCCGCATGGAGACCATGGACCAGCTCCGCAACGTGGTCGCGCGGCTAAGGGGTGATCTCGAGGTGCTTCAGCACCAAGCCGGCATCACCACCGAGTCGTCTGGCCAGTTCCGTGAAGACGCCGAGTTCCGGCTCGCGTGGCTCGAGGCCCGGGCCCAGGCCCTCGAAGAGTCCTTGGGCATGGAACCGGTTGAGCCTCCCACCGTCGCCGATGTCGACCTGGACGACACTGGCCTCGACAGCGATCCGGGCGAAGACCCCGGTGGTGAAGGCAGCGATGATCCCGGTGCTGGCGAGACCGAAGCGCCGACAGGACCGATGAGCGTCGAGGACCGCCTGGCCCTGGCCGAAGAGCACATGAAGGCGGCACGCTACAAGCCGGCCCGGGCCATCTACCAGAAGATCATCGACAGCGATGAAGCCGGCGACGACCTCTACGAGGTTCGCTACATGCTGGCCGAGACCTGGTTCCGCGATGGTCGCTACCAGTCTGCCATCCTGGCTTACCAAGATGTGGTCGATCACCACGGTGACTCGGACCGCGCCCCATGGGCCATGCTCCGTCAGGGCGAGTGCTTCGAGGCCCTCGGTCAGCGGGACAACGCGATGTTGTTCTACGACGACGTGATCCGCTTGTTCCCGCGCTCCAAGGCGGCCAAGGAAGCCAAGGCTCTCAAGTCGCGCTGATCCTGCCCTGGCCCGGGTCCCGTCCAGTCCGGGGGAGTTACAGGATGCACATGAGCGCTGCGACCCCGCAGGTCATGGGCATCCTGAACGTGACCCCCGACTCCTTCCATGATGGCGGTCGCTTCGTGGATCACGCCGCAGCCGTGGCCAGGGTCAAGGCGATGGTCACCGCTGGGGCCGACTGGATCGACGTGGGGGGTGAGTCCACCCGTCCCGGCGCCCCCGAGGTCTCTGTGGATCGCGAGATAGAGCGGGTGGTGCCGGTGATCCGCGCTGTGCGGGCCGCCCACCCCGTCCTCCCCATCAGCATCGACACCACCAAGCCCGCGGTTGCCCATGCGGCTTTGGCGGCTGGCGCCACAGCCGTCAATGACATCAGCGCCCTCGGGGATCCCGAGATGGCGGGCATCGTGGCCGCGGCGGGCTGTGACCTGATGCTCATGCACATGCAGGGCACGCCCCGCACCATGCAGCGGGAACCCCGCTACGACGATGTGGTCGCGGAAGTGCGCGCCTTCTTGCTCGAGCGCGTTCAGCGGGCCGTGGATGCAGGGGTCGCCCCTCACCGGGTCTGGATCGATCCGGGCATCGGCTTCGGCAAGACCGTTCTGCACAACCTCGCGCTGCTCCACGGGCTTCCCCACTTGGTGGACACCGGCTTGCCGGTGCTCCTGGGGGCGTCCCGCAAGTCGTTCATCGGCAGTGTGCTCGACAACCCCGCCACCGACGACCGCCTCGAGGGCTCACTGGCCGTGGCCTCCATCGCGGCCTGGATGGGGGTGGCGATGCTGAGGGTGCACGACGTGCAAGCCACGCGCCGCGCGGTGGACATGGCCTGGGCCATCAGGGGAGGTGGAGTGTGATCGGCGACCTCTTCTTGGCGGTGTGGTGGACGGTCACCACCATTCACTGGAACGACATCGTCGACATCGCGATCCTGTCCTACGTGCTGTACCGCACCCTGCTGATCCTCAAGGGCACCCGCGCCTTCCAGTCTCTGCTGGGTCTGGTCTTCGTGCTGTTGGTGTACGCCATCTCGGCGCGTATGCACCTGTACACCCTGCACTGGCTGCTGCAGAAGTTCTTCGTGTACATCGTTCTGGCGGTGATCATTCTGTTCCAGAACGACATCCGCCATGGGCTCGCCCGTGCGGGTGGGCGCCTGTTCCGGTCCTTCGCGCCGCGAACCGAGACCTCCATGCTCGAAGACCTGGTGCGAGCCTGCTTCGCCCTGGCATCCCGTCGCATGGGGGCTCTCATCGCCATCCAGCGTACGGCCACCCTGGACGACTATATCGAGCCGGCGCTGCACCTGGACGCCCGGGTCAGCCAAGAGCTCCTGCTCTCCATCTTCCACCCCACCTCTCCTCTGCACGATGGCGCGGTGGTGGTGCAGGCGGGGCGCTTGGCCGCCGCTAAGGTCTTCTTGCCGCTGTCCCTGTCCAAGGACGTCAGCCGTTTCTTTGGCACCCGCCATCGGGCTGCCCTGGGCCTCACCGAAGAGACCGACGCCGTCGTGCTCATCGTCTCCGAAGAGCGTGGCACCGTCAGCCTGGCCATGTCCGGCGCCCTCACCCCGGTGGGGGACATCAACGAGCTTCGCCAGCGTCTCCAGGAGATCTTTGCCGCCAAGGAACCCGATCAGCCGGGCGCCAACCACGAGCTGGAGGACTAGCCCATGCAGCTCCCCAGCTTGTTGTCCAAGCTCGCCCGCAAGCCGGAACCAGGGCAGATTCGCCTCTGGCTGAGGGGCGCCTTGACCCGCAACTTTGGCTTCAAGATCCTCAGCATCATCTTCGCCTTCGCCGGCTGGGCCTGGGTCCAGGGCGAGCAGGTGATCGAGCAGAAGGCCCGTGTGCAACTGCACTGGTCCATCCCCGATGACCTCGCGCTGGTGGACAACCTGCCCGAGACCCTCTCCCTCACCGCGTCGGGGTCGCAGGTCTTCGTCCGCAACCTTCGACGGGCCGAGCTCGAGCTGACGGTCGACCTCAGCGACGCCACCCCCGGCGTGCAATCGGTAGAGTTCGAGGACCGCTTCATCGAGAACCTCCCCCAGAACATCAACGTCGTGGGCCTGTCACCCACCCGGGTGGAGTTCGAGCTCGACGAGAAGGTCACCAAACAAGTCAAGCTCGAGGCCTCGCTGTCCGGTGAACCCAAGGCGGGCCTCCGGCTCGTGGGCATGGAGCTCGAACCTGGCACCATACTGCTCGAGGGGCCTGCCAGCGTGCTGGTGGGCATCTCGGAGGTCCCCACGGCCGCTATCGACATTGGGCGCTTCGACCGCACCGGTCGCGATGAGGTGGCCGCCGGCCGCCTGCCCAAGTGGGCTCGTCGCGTCGACGATGTCCCCATCGTGGTCAGCGTGAAGCTCGAGCCCATCACCACCTCCAAGACCTTCTTGGACGTCCCTGTGCTGGTGCGCCCCAGGGACTGGATCAGCGACGTCGAATTTTTGTCGCTGTCGGTCAGCGGGCCCGTCGACGTGGTCAACGAACTCCCCGCCAGCGCACCGACCATCATCGTTACTGTCAGTCCCGACGCCGAGCTCGAGCCGCTGGTTGCCACCCGCGAAGATGGCCCTGCCACGATCGAGATCGTGCTCTCCAACCTGGACGAGCTCACCATCGACGAGATGGCTCCTTCGACCATCGAAGTGCACCCGGTCCCCTGACGACCGGGCCCGAACATCGAGAGGACATCATGGCCGGCCCCCTGCGCTTTGGCACCGATGGCATCCGCGGACCCGCGGGTAGCTTCCCCATCGACTCCCTCACCGCCCACACCCTGGGCTTGGTCCTGGGGCGTGAAGCAACCGGGGTGCTCATCGCAAGGGACTCCCGCAGCAGCGGTCCCATGCTCGTTGACGCGTTGGCAGCGGGGGTGCGGGCTGCAGGCTCCGAGCCCATCCCCGTGGGGGTCTTGCCCACCCCCGCGCTGTCGGTGTTGCTGGAGCAGGGCTGGGGTGAGCGAGGGGTGATGGTCACCGCCAGCCATAATCCACCCGCCGACAACGGCCTCAAGGTGCTGGGCGTCGACGGTCACAAGCTGGGCGACGATGCGCAGCAGCGCCTGCAGGATGCCCTGAACCATGTGCTGGCGAGTGTCGAGGATGGGGTCCCCCCTGTTCGAGAAGCGCTGGTGCCAGAGCCCCGTCACAGCGAAGCGCGCAGGCTCTACCTCGAGGTCTTGGCCGGAGCCCTACCTGACGGCCGCTGGCTCGAGGGCTGTCGGGTGGTGCTGGATGGATCCTACGGCGCAGGCTCCCACACGGGGCCCGCAATGCTCGAGGCCCTGGGTGCCCAAGTGATCCCCTTCGCCTGCCAGGTGGATGGCGAGCGCATCAACGTCGGCTGTGGGGCCGTCCATCCCGACGCCCTGGCGCGGCTCGTGGTCGAGCACGGCGCCCAGCTGGGCATCGGCCTCGACGGAGACGCCGATCGCGGTGTGATGGTCGCTGCCAGTGGTCGGGTACTCGATGGCGACGCCCTGCTCTACCTGCTGGCGTCCGAGCCGGCGGTGGTGGGCACCGTCATGTCCGGCGGCGGCCTCGAAGAGGCCCTATGCTCCCGCGGCATCGGCCTGATCCGCACCCCGGTGGGGGATCGCTTCGTCGACGCGGCGGTGCACCAGCACGGGCTCTCAGTGGGCGCCGAGACCTCCGGTCATGTCTGTCTCGTCGATGGCCTGCCCACCGCCGATGGGATGCTCTCGTGCCTGCGGGTGCTGGCCGGGGGCGTAGAGCTCGACGCCCGCTTGGCGGACTACCATCCTTGGCCGCGGGTGCAGCAGAACGTCGCCGTCACCCATCGTCCTGCCATCGACAGCCTCCCCGAGCTCGTGGCGGCTGTGCAGCGAGCCGAAGACCAGCTGGGTGAGCTCGGCCGCACCCTGCTGCGCTACTCCGGCACCGAACCCGTGCTGCGCGTCTTGGTCGAAGGGCGCGACGAAACCCTCGTTCAGCGGGTCGCCGCCCAGTTGGTGCAGGCGGTCCGCGATGTCATTGGAGCCTGAATCATGCCCCCTAGACTCGGCCTGAACATCGACCACGTCGCGACCCTTCGCGAAGCCCGCAAGGCCACCTACCCCTGTCCCGTCGCGGCAGCCCTCGTGGGCGAGATCGCTGGCGCCGCTCAGATCACCTGCCACATCCGTGGCGATCGTCGGCATATACAGGACCACGACCTCCATCGCCTGCGGGCGTCGGTCCAGACCCTGCTGAACGTCGAGCTCGCCGTGACGGACGAGATGCTCGCCATCGCCAAGACGGTGGCGCCCCACCGGATCACGCTGGTGCCCGAGCGTCCGGGCGAGGTCTCCACCGAAGGTGGGCTCGACGTGGTGGGGCATCGCGATGCCATCGCGGCGTTCACCGCCGAAATGCAAGCCGCCGGTATCCGTGTCAGCCTCTTCATCGATCCCACAGTCGACCAGGTGCAGGCCAGCGCCATGCCTGGGGTGGACATGGTGGAGCTCAACACCGCGGCCTACGCAGAAGGTGGTGGCGCGGTGGAGATCGAGCGACTCGCACAGGCCTCTCGCCGGTGCCAACAACTTGGTGTCGAGGTCGCCGCGGGCCATGGACTCAACCACCACAACCTGCCCGAGCTGGTGGCCGCGGTCCCCGAGATCATCGAGTACAACATCGGCCACGCCATCATCGGTCGTTCGGTGTTCGTGGGACTCGACCAAGCCGTGCGCGACATTGGTCGTATCTTGGCGGGCCAGGCTCCATGATCCCCGTCTCCACGGCGGCCCAGGTCCGTGCGTTGGACGAGCGAGCCATCCGGGACCTCGGCGTGCCCGGACCCGTGCTGATGGAAAACGCAGGCAGGCTCGCCACCCAGGTGCTGCTGAAGCGCCACGGCGCCGCCGCTCGGCGAGGTGTGCGCATCCTCTGCGGACGGGGCAACAACGGCGGCGACGGCTGGGTCATGGCGCGACACCTGGCTCTTGCTGGAGTGTCGGTCCGTGTGGCCGCGCTGTCCGGCGCCATGTCCCAGGACTGTGCCCTGAATCGGGGCATCTGTGAGCGCATGGGGGTGCCTGTAGATTCTGACTGGCGACCCCTGGACGGCCTCGGCGACGGCCCGGCCGGCGTGCTGGTGGATGCTCTGTTGGGCACTGGCCTGTCCTCGGATCTGCGGGGAACGGTGGCTGAGTGGGTCGAACGCGCCAACGCTTCGGGCCTGCCCATCGTCGCCGTTGATCTGCCCACGGGCCTGCACGCTGACACCGGGGCTCCCCTCGGCGGTGCGGTGCGCGCCACCACCACCGTCACCTTTGGACGCCTCAAGCTCGGGCTGCTGCTCGAGCCGGGTCCAGACTGGTGCGGAGAGATCGTCGTGGCCGACATCGGCCTCGACGCAGCGGACCACTTGCTCGACACCCTGGTCCCCCGGCCACCCTCCGACATCTCGGCGCGGTTGCTCATACCTGAACCCGCTGACATTGCAGCCTGGCTCCCTGCCCGTCCCGGTGGAGCCCACAAAGGCAGCAGTGGGCACCTGGCGGTAGTGGCGGGCAGCGCCGAAAAGGCTGGCGCCGGGGTGCTGTGCAGCAACGCCGCTATGCGCTCTGGGACCGGCCTCGTGACCCTCTTCGTGGACCGGGCCGCATGGGATCGCCTCGGTGCTTTGCGCCCCGAGGTCATGGTCGAGGACATCGACAAGCTCGAACCCCAGCGCTTCGATGCGCTGGCAGTGGGGCCAGGGGTGGGCTCGGATCCCATGGTGGTGCAGCGCTGCCGCGAGCTCTGGCAGCGCGCCCCTGTCCCGGCAGTGTTTGACGCCGATGGCCTCAACGCCTTGGTGGGTGCCTTCGAACCCTCACCGTTCCCCCGGGTGGTCACGCCTCACCCCGGCGAGGCGGGTCGCCTGCTAGGGCGCGACGCGCGCGGGGTGCAGCAGGACCGCTTGGCCTGTCTCGACTCCCTTTCCCGCGTCGCCGTCACCCTGCTCAAGGGCCGCCACAGCCTGATCAGCGGCGACCCACCCACTGTCAACCCCACCGGTGGACCGGGCCTGGCCACCGCTGGGTCGGGCGATGTGCTCACCGGGGTGGTGGGCGCCCTGCTGGCGCGGGGCATGGACCCGCAGCGGGCCGCCTGCACTGGCGCCTTCATCCACGGCTACGCCGCCGAGCTGTACGGCCCCAAGCCCATGGTGGCTGGAGATCTGGTGGAGCTGCTCCCCGCCGCCTTGGCAGGTGTGGGGCGTCGGGGTGCGGTGGTGGTGTCCATCTGACCCCGTCGGGCCGACATTCTCGGCCCTGACGCTAAACTGAACCGGCCTTCCTGCCGATGGGTGTGCTGAGCGATTCGCTCCCTCCTGTCGCGCCCTGCGGAGGTCCCATGCGTCGATTTGTCCCCATCGCCCTCATGCTCGTCAGCCCCTCGGCCCTCGCCGACTGGGACGTCACCCAGCCCGAACTGCTGGTGGACCAGCTCTCTGTGGCCATCGCCCTCAGGGCCCACGATGTGGATCCGAGGAGCGTCAGCGCACTGGTGGCTTCCACCAGCGACGGCCCGCTGATCAAGCGCTACGATCGTCTTCGTGGACGGGAGCGCCTCGAGACCACCCAGGCCACCACCGTAGCCTTGATGAGCCTCAACTCCTTCGCAGCGCCTGGCGATCCCCAGACCTGGAGCATCGAGTCAGGAGAAATCTGCACACGCATCAAGGGACAGCAGGTGCCCGTCAGCCATGCTCGCCTCACGGCGGTGAGCCCCTTCGACATAAAGTCCGAGAGCGCGAGCGCTCAGGTATTTCGGGGTGTCAGCTCAGAGGGCGAACAGGTCATCACCTGGTTGAGGCCTGGTGAGACCGTCACCATGGTTCAGGCTGAGAGCACCAAGACCAAGCGTCGGGTCGAACGCATCGAGCTGCAGCAGCATGAACGCCGGCTGACCCTGACCCGGGACGACCAAAGCTCCGAGGCCTGCTACCTGACCGAATAGGCCGCCGCATCGATGCTACTGCTTGCGGGCTTCGGTTCGCAGGCGCAGTTCCTTCAGGGCGTCACTGATCAGCCTCGCGATGCGGTAGACCTTGGGGGGCGTGGACAGCAAGGCCTGGTTGACCTCGAGCTCCAAGTAGATGACCTGGTGGTTGAGCCCGTGGCGCTCGGCGCTGTAGATCAGACCCCGCCTGCCCGAGTAGGGCTCGTTGAGGGCCGTGATCAGGCCCCGGGCTTCGAGGCCGCCGGCCAGCCGGGTGGCGATGGCTTCGTAGGGATTGAAGAGCACCCCCACATCCAGCTCTCGCTGCAGGCCATACAGGGCCGGGACGAAGCTGTGGACCGACACCAAGGCTACGTCACCGCCCTGGGGCAGGCGGTGCTCGAGCAGCTCGTCGACCTTCTTGTGGAAGGCGGAGTGGTAACGTTCGATGCGCAGCGCGCGCTCGTGGGGGGACAGCAGCTCGTTGAAGCCCAAGCTGTGTTGCTCGACCCTGGGCACGATGAACCCGGGGTCGCTGGGGTCGCGATTGGCGTCGCACACCAGGCGGCTGAAGCGGGACAGCACGCCTACGGCGCCAGTGTTGCGCACGATCTCACGGGTGAGTTCGGCCGCCCCGATGTCGTAGGCCCAGTGCGTGGCGAGCCAGGGGGTGTCCTGGGGATCCGGCCGCATGGGGGAGGGTAGGCGGTTGCTGGCGTGCTCGCAGGAGAGCACGAAGCGACCATGCCCCGGCCAGCCGACGACCTCGCTGGCGTCATCGACTTGGTGGACATGCTGTTCGGAGTGGGACATGCCCGACACCTAACGATGCCTTCGTCCCACGGGTAGGGTCATGAGGGGGTCAATCTTGCATCGGCGGCGGCGGTGGTTGGGTTGGGATACGGCCTGCTGCCTGCCCAGCGCCGCTGGGGATCCCTGAGCCAGGTTGGGTTCCATGTCGTCGGCTCTCTCGTCTCCCCATCGCATCGCCTCATCGCTGAGGTCGTATGGGGCCAAGGCGGCTTGGGCCGGTGGTTTCCTGGTGGTCCCGGTCTTGCTCCTGCGGGGCGCCGTGGGGGTCCATCGTGTGCCGGGCTTGCCGCTGGAGTCCCTCTTTTCCACTCTGTTTGCGGGCGCTCAGCTCGAGCGCTGGCTGCTCGGCACGGCCTCGATTGGGCAGGCGGATCTGGTGCATGGTGGCCTGCCCTACTGGCCGGCCCAGCCGAGTCACGCCGGTGCGCTGTCCCTGCTGAACTTGGCCCTGGATGAGCCCATCGCCTATGCCGTGGTGCTGGCGATCGCGCTGTGGCTGACTGGCTTGGGGCCGGCGCTGCTGGCCCGCAGGCTGTGGGGTGACGGTCGGCTTGCCGCCTGCACCGTCGCGGGGCTGGCGGTCCAGCTCTCCCCCCCCGTGCTTCGGAGTGTCTGGGACGCTGAGCTCGTCATCCTCGCGGTGGGTCCGGTGGCGCTGGCGCTGGCGGCCAGAACCCGCTGGTCCTGCGCGCTGTGGGCGCTGCTGGCGGGGGGGATGGGGTGGGTCGCTGCGGTGCTGTGTGGGCTCGGAGCTGGGATCCTGCGCAAGCCCTGGGCCGGGTTGGCCGCGCTGCCACTGGTGCTGGCGGTGGTGGTGCCCAGCGCTGCCCTGCCCGGCGCCACCCGGGCGCTGCCGACCCCGTCCACCGCCAGCTCCTATGTCACCATGGACCGCGCGGTACTCCCCACTGGCATCCTGGCTTCGACACCGCAGCTCCCCGCTGAGCCCAATGACTCGGGCTGGCTGGGGCTGCCCGCCAGGGTCCACGGTGGACCGGTGGCTGTGCTGGGTTGCCTGCTCGCGCTGTGCTGGAAACGCACACGCATCTGGGGCTCACTGGGCGTCGTCGCGCTGGTGTTGTTGCACGCCGGGCTTGGGCCGTTGCCGCTGCCGGGCGAACTGGCGACCGAGCCGGCGGGCTGGTGGACCTCGGTGAAGCATGGGCTGCCTGGCGCCTCGGCCGCTGGGGGACTGTTGATCCCTGTGGTCCTCGCGGCGGGGCTGGGTCTGGGGGCGGTGGTGCGTTGGCGACGCGAAGCGTCGGTGCTCGTGCTCGCGCTGTGCCTCTGGACCTCACCCCTGCTTCCCATCGACGCCGGCGTCCCGGTCACCAACCTTCCCCCCTTGCCGGCGGCGAGTGCGTTGAGTTCAGCGGGAGCGGGGCCCGTGTTGATCCTGCCGGCTTGGTCCTATGGCCAGCGGGGTGCTGGCTTCGCCGAGCAGCTCCACCTGGCGGCCAGGCTGGGGAGGCCAGCCGCCCTCGGCAGCGGCGAGTGGGCAGCGCCCGCCTTCATGGCTCACACCGCTTGGCTGCTGGATGTGCCCGTGCACCAGGACGCGGCGACAGCGCTGTGGGACCACCGGCATGAGGCACCCCTCGACGTTGCCCGCTCAGCCGGCTTCGCTGGGCTGCTGGTGGACGCCTGGGCGTACTCGCCCGAGCAGCTCTCGCTGCTGCGCGCAGAGCTGCATCGGTGGGTGGGGCCTCCGGTGGCTGAGGGCGAACGCTGGCTGGCGTGGGCCCTCTGAGGGCTAGCGGGGCTCGCCGATCTCGGCGCCGGGGGTGGGGTTGCGCGCGTAGGGCACGTCCACCTCGAGCTCGCGGACCAGGAAGGCCCACATGTCGGCGGCTTCGTCGATGCGCATGCTCTTGGGCTTGCCGCTGGAGTGGCCGGCGCGGGTCTCGATGCGGATCAGGATAGGCTCGGGGCCGCCCTGAGCGGCCTGCAGCGCGGCGGCGTACTTGAAGCTGTGGGCGGGCACCACGCGGTCGTCGTGGTCGCCGGTGGTGATGAGGGTGGCCGGGTATTCCGTGCCTTCTACGCAGTTGTGTACCGGCGAGTAGCCCAGCAAGTAGTCGAACATTTCCTTGCTGTCGTCCACGGTTCCGTAGTCGCTGGCCCAGGCCCAGCCGATGGTAAACTCGTGGTAGCGGAGCATGTCCATGACGCCCACCGCGGCGATACCGGCGCCCCACAGATCAGGGCGCTGCAGCACCGAGGCGCCCACCAGCAGGCCGCCGTTCGATCCGCCCATGATGGCGAGCTTCTCGGACTGGGTGTAGCCGTTGGCGATGAGGTACTCGCCCGCCGCGGCGAAGTCGTCGAATACGGTCTGCTTGTTGAGCAGGGTGCCCGCCTCGTGCCACTCTTCGCCGTATTCGCCACCGCCCCGGAGGTTGGCCACGGCGTAGATACCGCCCATCTCCATCCACTGCAGGCGGGAGACGTTGAACCAGGGGCTCAGAGAGATGTTGAAGCCGCCGTAGCCGTACAGCAGGGTGGGCAGCTCGCCGTTGACTTCTACGTCCTTGCGGCGGGTGATGAACATGGGGATCTCCGTCCCATCCTTGGACGGGTAGAAGACCTGCTCGGTCACGTAGTCTTCCGGATCGAAGTCCACCTCGGGCCGCTTCCATAGGGCGTCTTCGCCGCTGGCCACATCGTAGCTGTAGATGGTGGAGGGGTCGGCGTAGCTCGAGAAGGTGTAGAAGGTCTCCGGGTCGTCGGGCTCACCGCCGAAGCCGCCCACGGAGCCAAGCCCGGGCAGCTCGACATCACGCACCAGCTGGCCCTCGAGGTCGAAGACCTTGACCACGTTGTGGGCATCTTCGAGGTAGGTCGCCACGAAGTGGCCGCCGGTGAGGGAGATACCCTCGAGCACATCCTCGACCTGGGGGATGACGTCGGTCCAGTGCTCGCGCTCGGGCTTGGCCGTGTCGATGGCGATGACCTTGCCCCGGGGTGAGTCCAGGTTGGTCTTGAACCACAGGGTGCTGCCATCGTTGCCCAGCAAGCTGTACTCGGCGTCGAAGTCGTCCAGCAGGGGCTTGACGTCCCAGCCGGGCTCGGTGAGGTCCTCGATGTAGACCCGGTTCTTCTGTTCGGTGCCCTGCCAGATATGGATGACCAGGGTCTCACCGTCGTCGGTCACCGCGCCGGAGTAGCCCCACTCGGGCTGCTCGGCGTTCTCGTAGACCAGCTGATCCTGGTCCTGGGGGGTGCCCACGGCGTGGAAGTACAGCTGCTGGTTCAGGTTGACCTGTTCGAGCGGGTTCTCGGGAGCGGGGTAGCGGCTGTAGAAGAAGCCCGAGTCGTCGTGGGCCCAGGATGCGCCGCTGAACTTGACCCACTCCAGGCTGTCTTCGAGGGTCTCACCGGATTCCATGTCCAGCACGGCCCATGTGTTCCAGTCGGAGCCGCCGTCGGCCCGGCCGTAGGCCATGTACTTGCCGGTCTCGCTCACCGAGGTGCCGCTGAGGGCCACGGTGCCATCCTCGGACCAGCTGTTGGGGTCGAGCACCAGGGATGCCTCGGCGTCGAGGCTGTCGGTGGCGTACAGCTTGCTGTGGTTCCAGGTGCCGTCGTTGTAGTAATAGAAGTAGCGACCGGCGTGCTTTCCGGGCTGGCCGTACTGCTCGTAGGTCCAGAGCTGTTCGATGCGATCGCGGATGGCCTGTCGCTGGGGTACCTCGGCGAGGTAGCCGAAGGTCAGCTCGTTCTCGGCTTCGATCCAGGTGCGGGTTTCGTCGGCGTCGGGGTCTTCCAGCCAGCGGTAGGGGTCTGCGACCTCCACCTCGTGGTAGCTGTCCAGCTGCTCGCCCATGCGGGCGGCGGGGTACTGGTAGCCTGGGTCGGCGGCGGGAGCTTCGGTCTCCACCGTCTTGGGGCAGGCGGCCAAGGCCAGGAATGCGAGGGCGGAAAACGGTGCGACTGCGCGCATGGGGGGACCTCCGTGGGGATATCTATGCCCGGCGGCATATCACGCTTGTCCCCCCGCCGTCCGGGGACGGGGTCAGGCCGTGAGTCAGCCCACGCCCGGTTCCGACTACGCCAACCCCCGCAGATACGCAGCGGCCACTTCTGGGGGGGTGGGGTTGACGTGCAGGCCGGTGGCGTCAGCGCTGCCGTCGTAGGGCAGGATCCTGGGCACCAGGTCGATGTGCCAGTGCCATGCCAGGGCCAGGGTGTCGGCGTCGAAGGGGTGCGGACGCAGCGGGTGGGGGTTGGGCGCCGCGTGCAGGGTGAGGTCGAAGGGCGGATCATCCAAGGCGGTGCGAAGTCGAGCGCAGGCGTCTGCCAGCAGGTGCCCCAGCGCCAGCAGCTCGTCGTGGCTGGCGTCCATGAAGGCGTGGCGGTGCTTGCGGGGGATCACCCGGAGCTCGAAGGGGAAGCGGCTGGCCCAGGGCGTGATGACCGCGGCGTGTTCGTCGGAGGCCACGACCCGATCACCTTCTCGGAGGGCCTGCTCGAGCAGATCGCAGCACAGGCAGCGGCGGGTGCGCTGCTGGTGTGCCAGGGCCCGCTGGATGCGGCCGTGGAGGTCGCTGGGGGTGACCGGGAGTCCGATCACGTGGCTGTGGCTGTGGTGCACTGCGCCGCGCCAGCCCCCCACACGGCCCCTGGGGTCGTGCAGCTTGTAGATCATGACGTGTTCGAGCCGTCCATCGCGGTACAGGTCCCGCTGTCGGTCCTGCCATACCCCGAAGACCTGGGCCAGCTGTTCGGCGCTCATGTCGGCCCAGGTGGCGTCGTGGGTGGGGGTCTCCACCACCACCTCGTGGGCTCCGAGGCCCCCCAGACGTTCCAGCAGGCCCTGAGCACGGGGCTCCAGCTCTCCCTCGACCCGCAGTGCCGGCTCACGGTGTGGGAACACCCGCACGGACCAGCCTTTCCCGTGGCGATGCACGGTGCTGATCTCCTGGGGGGTGAGGTGCTCGTGCCCGGGGCAGAACGCGCACGGCCTGTCCAGGATGGGGGCGCTGGGCGCGGGGTCCACCGTGGCGTGGGGTGGTCTGTCCCGCTCGGGAGCGATGATGACCCAGCGGTCGAGGAGGGGGTCCTTGCGCAGCTCGGACATAGGGCCTCGGGGGAAGGGGAGGGGATGAGCACCCCAGCCTATCGCCTAGGACCTCCGGCGGCAGGCGCTGGGGCCGTGCTACGATCCACAGCTCACATGGAGGCGCAGTGTCCGCTCCCCCTCGACTACGCCCGCGGTGCTCCCGGCGCTGGCCCATCGGCCTGGTTCCCGCGATCTTCGCCCTGGCATGCCCGGGAGCGCCGCCGGACGACCCTCCCGGGCCGGGCTCGCTCGAAGGGCCACCCCTGGACGGGGAGTTTCGCCCCGAGGACCCTCGCTGGAAGCGGGTGATGACCGCGGAGTCCTCCGACGGCCTGCACTGGACGCCCCGTGGCGAGGCGCTGGCCCACAGCGCGTCCTCGCCTCAGCTCGTGAGGCTCGACGGCGATCTGCGGGTGTACTTCGTGGATCACGGGCGCTCCATCGCTTGGGTGCCCTTCGACGGCGGCAGCGTCTCCCCCGTGTCCATTCAGGGGCTCGAGGGCGGCCTGCAGGTGGACCCGTGCATCGTGCCCGCGGTGGATGGTGGCCTGCGGATGTACCTGGTGCATCAGGTCGCCGACAGCGATCCGGGCTTGGCCGGCAAGAACCGCATCCTCTCAGCCCACTCGGATTCCGGTGAGCGGTGGACCCTCGAGCCAGGGGTGCGCATCGAGGGGGCATGGGTGGATCCCGACGTCGTGGCCCTGCCCGACGGGGAGCTGCGCATGTACCTCACCCAGAGCACCCGCGAGGTGGCAAGCGCCCGCTCGGACGACGGCCTGGACTTCCGCGTCGAGCCCGGCCTTCGTTTCGAGGCGGGCGGAGTGACCTCGACGTTTCTGACGGATCAGGGCTGGTGGATGTACTTCCACGAATCGGGCGTCCTGGGCCGAGCCAGCTCCGCCAACCCGGAGCGCTTCGACCTGCCCGAGCGCCTGATCCTGGCCGCGCCGGAGGGGGGGCAGTGGATGCTCGAGTCCCCCTCGGTGCTCATGGACGGAGACCGCTGGCTGATGACCTACGTGGTCGCTCCCACCGAGCTCGGCCAGGTGGACTGGGACGTCTCCCCACCGTCGGAGTGATCAGTCCGTGGTCCAGTGGCGGGCGGTGAATTCCGCGTCGGGGATGCGCGTGTCGAGGGTGCCGTCCAGGGGCATACGATCCACTCGGCCATCGCTCGAGAACACCTCGAGGGCGAAGCCGACGGGTTCGCCCTTCCGAGCACCCAAGGCCTCGAGATCCACCTCGAGCTCGATCACCTTGGCGGCCGCCCAGCGGCCCACGTCGGCGTCATCGGGCTTACGGCTGTCCTCGAGGACGCCGCTGGGCTTGGATGCGATGGTGACGGCGCGGCCCTCGTCGCCCAGCAGCAGCAGCGCGCGCAGCTCCGAGCCTCCCAGGCGGATGCCGTCGGGATCCGCGGGCACCAGGCGCAGGTAGAGCCGGCTGGCGTCGAAGCCGAAGTCCAGGCGGGCGAACCGCGCTCGGCCCACCTCGATGGCGGCTGCCTGGTTGCGGGCGTCATAGCTGCCGCATCCCACCCAGCCGTAGTAGCGGTTGTCGTGACCGTCGATCTGCGGCCGGATCAGGCTGCGGGGCTGGGTGATGCGGGACGGCCGGGCGCTGGGCTCGAGCAGGCTGTGTTCGAGCTCGTGGGGCGGGGACGACCCCATGGCCTGCCAGGCCGCCCGGACGTGGGTCCGGAACAGGCTCTCGAAGGCGGACTTGTAGGGGGTGGGGTGATCGTCGCCCAGCCACCAGAACCAGTCCGAGGCCTCGGCCTTGAGCAGGTGCTCGCGGGCTTCCTTCAACGGGGGGTGGTCCAGGCCATCACGACGGGCTGTGACCTCAAGGGCGCGCCGGGCCCTGGCCAGGACCGCCCAGGCCCGGTTCTTCTCGGGGTGCCCCACCCAGGTGTCCAGGTTGGCGCCGATCCACGAGCCGGCCCGTAGCGCGGGGAGCGTGCGGGGCTGGACCTGGTCCAAGGCCTCGCTCATGGTGACGCAGCTCAGATCCTCGGCCTGCCCCAGGGCCCGGTATAGGCCGGCCAGGAAGGGCTCCCCGTGGTCCTCATAGAACTCCCAGGCGTTCTCGCCGTCGAGCACGACGGCCAGGCAGGCCTGCTGTGGGTCGGGGTCGGAGTGCAGCAGGGAGCGTGCGCGGTTCATCATGTCGCCCACGGCGTCGCCAGCGGGCCAGCGGGCGTAGGTGAAGCCGATGCGGTCCGAAAGCTCGTTGTCTCGGAAGAACATGGCTGGGCCTTGGCTGCGGGCCAAGATCCAGGGGCGAAGGTGGGGCGGGCCGTCGACGCCGGCGCCGCAGTGGGCCAGGGAGCGCTGCAGCAGGTGCTGGTCCGAGGCCACCCAGCGGACCCCCTGCTCGGCGAGGATGCCCAAGACCTCCTCGGAGATGCTGCCTTCGGAGGGCCACATGCCTGTGGGCAGGCGACCCAGCTGGTCCTCGGCCAGGGCGCGTCCCCGGCGGATTTGCTCTGCGGCGTCCTGGGGGAACCGGAAGTCGAGATCCGCCAGGTCGCAGCGAGGGTTGCCCTCGCGGGCCGTACGGATGTCGCAGAGCAGCGGCAGGATGGGGTGGTGCAGCGGGGTGGTGGAAACCTCGATGCGACCCTGATCCCACAGGCGCTTGTACAGCGGCAGGACCCGGGGGATGAATTCGCGCTGTAGCTCGAGCAGCCTGTCGCGATCGGCCTCGGTGAAGCCACCCTCGGGCTGGTTCAGCAACCCCTGAATGAACGGGTCTTCCCGCAGGGTGCGCCCGGTCCAGGCCAGGTGGAAGAAGACCTGCAGGTCCAGCAGATCCTGGTCGTTGAGCAGCTCCTGGGTGCGCTCGGCCGGCCCGCGGTGGGCTCCGGCTTTGCGGTGCAGGCGCGCGTAGCCTGGCACCGGGCGGATCTTCCGGTCTTCGTTGGTGGAGAACAGGTGCTCCACCAGGAAGGCTCGATCATGGGCACTGAGAGAACGCAGGGACTGGGTGCAGAGCTCGTGGAGCCGATCCCGGGGCCCGTGCTCGGCGATCTGTTGGAGTTGAGACAGCAGCACCGGTGTGAGGTTGAAGGTGACCTTCACCCCAGCGGGCGCCTCGTCCACGAGACGCGCCATGTCGTAGTAGTTCTGCAGGGCGTGGAGCCGCACCCAGGGCATCTGGGCGATGCCGGTCTCGGGATGCCGGTAGTCCGGCTGGTGCATGTGCCAGAGCAGAGCGATGCGCAAGGGTACTCCCGGGTGGGGATGGGTCGGTCGGCGACGGTATACTCGCACCCATCCGGTGGCAAGGGGCACGGCCGATGCCCGTAGCGTTCAGCCCGTGGTCGGGGTAGGTCACACCGCTCGGAGATCCCATGAAGCACGAACTCCTCCAGTGGTTGGCCTGTCCCGCATGCGCGGGTGCTCCCTTCGAGCTCGAGGTGACGCGGTCCTCCGAGGCCGACGCCTGGCATGCCCATGTACACCCGGGCGCCGAGCCCCGCGAAGGCCTCGACCTTCGCAAGCGAAAAGTGGCCGAGATCCTCGATGGCACGCTGACCTGCCCCGCCTGTGGGGCCAGCTACGCCATCGCCGGAGGCATCCCCCGGCTGATGGTCGATGCCGACGACGCCCATCCGGCGTCCGCCCACACCTGGACCACCTTCGACAAGGCCGAGTCGGTGTGGGAGCGCAACTTCCTGTCCCTGGTTTCCCCCCTCGAGCCCAGCGACTTCCTGGGCAAGCTGGTACTCGATGCTGGCTGCGGCTACGGCCGCAACGCCTGGCTCGCCGCCCGCTGGGGCGCCGAGGTTGTGGCCATGGATAGCGCTCCGGAGGCCGTGGATGCCTGCCAGCGCAACACCCAGGGCCACTTCGGTGTGCACGTAATCCAGGGCGACGTCCTGCGGCCTCCCCTGCGCAAGAGCTGTTTCGATCTCGTCTACTGTCTCGGTGTGCTGCATCACATGGAGAGGGCCCGGCATGGCTTCAGGCGCCTGGGCGGCCTGCTGCAGACCGGTGGCCGCCTCTCCGTGTGGATGTATGGGCCGCGCCAGGGCTTCGCATCGGCGGTCAATCGGGGGCTGCGGCTGGTCACCACGCGGCTCGAAGCGGACCAGCTCCACAACCTCAGTCGGGTGGTTGCAGGTGGGCTGCGCGTGTTCTCCCACACGCCGTACCGGGCCCTGCGTCCCTTGCCGGGGCTGCGCGAGGTGGTCACCCACCTTCCCGTACACGACCACCACAAGTGGCCTTTCGCGGTGGTGGTCGCCGACGTCTACGACCGCCTGAGCATCCCGGTCACCATCCTGGTCACCGGCGAAGAGCTCGAGCGCTGGTTCTTCGAAGAGCGCTACGCCGACATCGAGGTCACCCGCCGGGTGCGCAACAACGAGACATTCCTGGGCACCGGCGTGCGGCGCTGAAGCAGCAGGGGCGGGCCGAAGCCCGCCCCGCTCGACCTGTCGGTCCGCCTAGAAGCGGGCCCGCATGATCAGGTTGAAGCCCAGCTTGTTGGCCTCGTTCCACTCGACGGGCACGCGCTTGTAGTCGCCGGTGTCCGGGTCTTCGATGAAGTCCGACTTGTTGTTGTCGGCGGTGTAGAGCACCTCGGCCACCAGCACGACGGACTTGGAGGCGTCGACCTCGACACCCGCGAGGGCACCCAGGATGTTGACCACACCTTGCTCATCGGGGACCACGACGATGTCGCGCTCGTTGACCTGCACCACGGTGCTGCCCTGGGCGTTCACGTAGCTGGCGGGCTGCATCAGGCCGACGCCACCGTAGGGAGAGAGGCGGGCCTTTTCCATGTAGTGGGAGGCGCGCACGCGACCGTACAGCTGCGGGGAGACGTCCATCCACTCGGGAGTGGACCAGCCCGAGGTGATGCCCGGGATGTTGAAGACGATGTAGGACAGGTCCTTGTAGACGAGGTCCACGCCCACGCTGGTGGAGCCAAACACAAACTTGCTCTGGATGTCGCCGGCGATGGCGTTCTCGAGGGTGGTGGAGCCCGCCTTGTCGGTGTCGAACAGGTTGTGGGTCAGGTAGTTGACCTCGGCCTGGACCAGCATCCCGAAGCCATCGAGCTGGTCGTGGGCGATGTAGGAATCCTTCACGAAGTCCGGACCGTTGCGGTACAGGCGCAGCTCGGAGGACTGGATGAAGCGCAGGTCGGTGGTGGACCGCCAGGCTACCTGGCCGGCGAAGCCCATGGCGCTCACGGATTCGCCGTACAGCGCGTCACTGGCGTCGTCGGTGGCGGTGAGCTGACCCTGCTCGAAGGAGCCGAAGCCCGCCTCGACCTTGAACTTCTCGGCGAACTCCATGCCGCCACCGGCCAACAGGCCGTAGAATGCCTGGTTGCGGGAGCCCGAGTCGTTGTTCTCGGTGGCTTCCTGTTCTTGGCCCTGGATGGAGGTCTTGGCGCCGGCGAACAGGTAGGAGCCGCCCTTCTGGTACTGCATCCGGATGCCGGGGGAGGCGGACGGATCGTCCAGGAAGATCTCTTTGCCGCCCCAGGAGAGGTCGTAGGAGTAGCCAAGGCGGAAACGGCTGGCGTCGATGGCGTAGCCGGTGATGGAGAAGGTGTCTTCTTCGGACCCACCGAGCTTGCGCACCAAGCGCACGTAGGAGCCGTCATCGGTGAGGTTGACGCCTTCCTTGGTCTGGTCTGCCTCGAGGTAGGGGCTGAACTGAACCACCAGCGCCGCTTCGGTGTACCAGTCCTTCCAGAAGCCTTCATCGCGACGGTACAGCACCAGATGGGTCTGGGAGATGTCGTCGGAGTAGCGTGACTCGTAGTCTTCGAAGAAGGTGCGGTTGCCGCGCATCACGAAGTTGGGGGAGGGGCTGTTGTACTCTGGGCCGGCCAGAAGGTTGTCGTCCTCGAAGCCGAGGGAGACCCAGGTATCCATGAACTCGCCGGCCTGAACCGGGGCGGCGGTGGTCGCGAGCAGGAGCAGGGTGGGAAGCATCGGTATCCTCACAATGGGGATGGAGTTCGTTCGGAAGCGTTAGAAATGAAGAGCGAGAGACGACTAGAAGCGACCGGCGCCACGTGGGTGAGCCGAGGGCCGTCGGGGGGGCTGCGCCTTGCGCGAGGTCTCGGTGTAGATGGCGATGTCGTCGGCGTCGCGGGGCAGGATGATCCACTTGCCCCAAACCTCGGTGACCAGCCCCTGGATGTAGGGGAGGCTCTCGCCGATGTGGTCGCTGGGGTAGAATCCGGGCACCTGGGCACCTGACTCCGCGTAGAAGCTGCAGCCGTCTCCGCCTTCGAACTCCACTGGCCACTGGCCGTAGGAATAGAAGTCGGACTCGGGCCCGTACTCGAAGCTGGGTATGGTCAGGTTCTGCGCGCGCACCAGGCCGCCCTCGAGGCGCTCCATGATGTCGTCGGAGCACAGGTCGTCGGGCTCGAGCTCGACGGGGTCGGGGACCGTGAGGATCTCGCCCTCGTAGAAGTCGTACTGGGGGAACGACAGCTGCGTGGTGGCCAGGTACTCTTGGTTACCACCGCCGAGGCTGGCCAGGCGCTGGCCTGGCACGGCGTAGATGATGTCCTCGTCTGCGACATCGCCTTCAGGGGTGGAGTACTCGGGCTTGTTGTAGGTGTAGATGAACAGCGAGTTGTAGTCGCCCGGGGGGTCGTCGAGGTCGGTGACCCACATGCCGCTCTGGCCCACCGCCAGCACGATGACCCTGCGGTCCACGGCGCGGATGGTGGTGTACTCGCCCTTGAGGTTGTTCAGCTCGTGGTCGTCGGTGGCCTGGACCTGGGCGATGGTGGGCAGGTCGTACCACAGGGCATCGCTGACGCCAGTGACAAAGGTGGGCTCGCGGCCGTCGCCGTCACCCTCTTCGTCGGTGAACCACACGCGGGTGGGTCCGAAGGGGTAGCGCAGGGTGACGTCGCCTTGCCAGACGCCATCCACCAGCTCGATCTCGTCGTCGCTCTCGAGGGTGCCGGGCTGGGTCTTGACTTCGAGGGTGCCCCGGAAGGGCGCGGGCTCGGCGTTGCGATCCAGGGCTTCGACCTTCAGGGTGACGGTGACCTCATCGTTGCTGTAGGGCAGCGGCGCTTCTTCGGAGGCCTGCTCGCCGGCGATGATGGAGACCTGCAGGAAGCTGAGGACGTTGGCATCGACGTGGGGGCTGCTGTTGCAGCCGGTGATGGTCGCGGCCAGCAGGATGGACAGGGCGGGGGAGACGCGCATCAGTGCACCACCTGGATGCGGGCTTCCTCTTCGGCGACGCCCGGCTGTGGAAGGGTGTGGTAGGCCTTGATGGTGGAGATCACGACATCGCGGATGGAGATCCCCAGGTCGGTCTGGGTGGTGTTGCGCTCGAGCATGTCGAAGCCCGACCCGCCGTTGGCGATGTAGTCGTTGGTGGCCAGTTCGTAGGTGCCGTCGAGGTCCAGGGGGACCCCGTTGATGAGCACTTCCTGGGCTTCTCCGACGCCGCAGTTCATAATGAACTGGATGCCCGAGACCTGGGCCTGGGCGCTGCAGCCGCGCTCGGAGGACCGTGAGGTGATGTAGTCCAGGACTTCCTGCACCTCGCGCCCCGACAGGAACATGGTGGTGATGCTGTTGTCGAAGGGCATGGCGTTGTACATGCCGTCGAGGATGATGTCTCCCGCCGACAGGTCGGTGCGGATGCCCAGGGTGTTGGTGATAGCCATCTCGGTCTCGACGCCGTCGTAGAAGCGGATGGCGTCGGCGGTGAAGTTGCCGAGCATGGAGTCGCCGCCGTTGGACCCGAAGCGGTACAGGGTCTCCTCGGCGTAGCCGATGACCTGTTGCAGCTCGAAGTCCTGGTCGAGCCAGTACTCGTAGTCTTCGAGGATCTCTACGATCTCCGGGTCTTGGCCCATGGACATGTGGTCGAAGATGGGGATGAGCTCGTAGTCTGTGCTGAGGATCTCGCCGTCGCGTACGACGATGTCCACTCGGCCCAGGTACTTGGCGAAGCCGCCGGAGTGGATGACGGGGATGCGCTTGCCGGTGTGCTCGTTGAGGATGACCGGCGGCGGCACCATGGCCACGTGGTGGTGGCCGCCCAGGATCATGTCGACGTCGGAGTTGGCCAGGGTGCGCGCCAGCTCGAAGTCGTCGTCCAGGCCCAGGTGGGACAGCACCAGGATGAGATCGGCGTCCATGGAGGTGAGGAGGTCGGTCTCACGCTGAATGGCATCTTCGACCTCGATGGGGATGACGTCCATGGAGTTGTCTTCGTCGATGATGGAGGTCAGCGACGACATGTTGCCGATGCCAACGATGCCGACCCGCAGGCCCTGCATCTCGTACATCACCGAGCGCTGGACATAGTCGCCCAGCTCGGCGGCCCAGGGCAGCTCGGGGTCTTCGAAGATGTAGTTGGCGGCCAGGAACGGGAAGTTGCCGTAGGCGTTGTAGACCTCGGACAGGCGGGCGGCGCCTTCGCCGAAGTCGTGGTTGCCCACCACCACCGCGTCGAAGCCGATCTCTGTCATCACCTGCATCTCGGCGTCGCCCATGTACTCATTGAAGATCACCGCACCCTGGAACAGGTCGCCGGTGTCGAGCACCAGGCAGCGCCCAGCGGACTTGCGCTCCTGCTCGATGACCCAGCTCAAGCGGGCCAGGCCACCGTAGCAACGATCCTCGGGCTCGCAGCCGAGCTCATCGGCGTCGGGCATGCCCAGGGTGTTGTCCGTATATAGGGGTGAGTAATGGTAGGGCAGCATGCGCGAGTGCAGATCGCTGGTGTGCAGCAGCGTGAGGCGCACGTCCTGGCCGGTGATGGCTGGGGGCGGTGCGTCTACGGTGGTGGGGACCAGGCTGCACCCCGCCGTGAAGAGCGCGAAAAGGGCTGGGATCTTCATGGCTCGGCCGGGGTGGAAGGGCACCGCTATGTAGTCCCCGCTCTTCCCTGCGTCAACCGAGCCCAAATCTCGCTAAAGACCCTTTTCGAACGTGCGGAACGGGCCGGCGGTGCCCATGGCATGCCACTCTTTCCTCAGGATACCTGTTAGCGCATGTCAACAACCGTGCGCGAAGCGCCTCCTGTACGGTGTACGCGTGTTGACGAGCCCCCCCTAGCGAGCTACCCGACACCATCCTGAAGACAGCTAGCCGTTCGAGGTTTACCTCATGAAGAGAATCCTGCTGATGACGCTGCTCGCGGCCTTGGGCGCGAGCGAGGTGCAGGCCGCCGGCTTCGAAGCGAAGACCGGACGACTGCCCCTGTCGGTACGAGAGGTGGAGCGCTCCCTGGTCCTGCAAAAGGGCTGGCTGGAGCTCGGCATCGGAGTCGATTGGAAGGTGGCCAATGGCTACTGGACGGCCGACGGCGAGGCCGCGGACTTCGAGTCCGCCTCCTGGACCTACAGTACCGAGCGTCTCGATGTCCGCTTCGGTCTCACCCGGCGGTCCGAGCTCTACTGGACCATGCCGTTCCATTACATGCACTTGACCAACGACAGTGGGGCCGACACCTCGACCTTCGGGTTGGGCGACCCCATCCTCGGGTACAAGTACGAGATCTTCGGCAAGTCCGCTCCCACCACCAGCATCGCTGCCAAGGTGCAGATCAAGATGCCGGCTGGCGGCGAGTCGCCGGGGCAGTACGTGGGCGGTCCCTACACCGTCTCGAAGTTCGTGATCTCCACCGGCACGCCCGACTACACGGTCGGGCTCGAGGGCAAGCAGCAAGCTGGCCCCGTGGCGGTGGTCGGCGGTGTCGGTGCCACCTACCGCATGTCGGCGGTGGCCCAGTACATCATCGAGGTCACGGAGTATCAGTTCTCGGGCCGCAT
>Ga0307987_1000073_pt1 | contig 57086 bp, 47 predicted proteins | sample EllFjometagen181_FD_203157 | JGI IMG/M metagenome (GOLD analysis project Ga0307987, IMG submission 203157) | Marine microbial communities from Ellis Fjord, Antarctic Ocean - #181 | ecosystem: Environmental > Aquatic > Marine > Unclassified | place: Southern Ocean | collected 2014-10-08 | reverse complement strand
TGGGCTGTCCGCCGTCGCTGGTGGCCACCAACCTGTTCCGCTGCTCCCGGGAAGCCCAGTTCAACTACCCCGGGGAGATCTCCGCCTACTCGGTGATGAACACCCTGCGGGAGATGGCCCGGGACTACTCCACCTCCGAGGTCCGTTTTCCCGCCGGCAGCATGAGCGACATCTGGTGGGAGCCCATCGGACGCCGCATCGAGGCCCTGGGCGGCCGCATCCACCGGGGCTGGCGCCTGGCCAAGCTGCAGCACGACGGTGAGCGGCTCACGGGCCTGGTCTGCGATCAGCTCGACCCCACTGAGATGCCCGACGGCTTCCTCGAGCCCCCGTTCCCCATGATCCGTGGCTCCCGCCGGGTGTTCACCGACTTCGACGAGGTCATCCTGGCCATCCCCGCTGGCTCCATGCAGCGCATCATGAAGTACGACCCCGTGCTCCGTGGGATGCCGGGTTTCTCGGGCATCCCCCGCCTGACCACCGTGGCCCCCATGGGGCTGCATGTGTGGCACCGGGCGCCGGTGACCCGGGGGCCTCGCACCCTGGTGGCGGGCCTGCTGCCCCCCATGGCCATCTGCCTGGACAACAAGCCCTTCAACCCCGCCTACCGGGACAACCCGGCCTACGGCTCGGTGCTGCACTTCGTGGGCCAGGAGACAGACTTCGAGGACTGGAGCGACGAAGAGCTGCTGCACCGCGCCATCCGCGGCATCCAGCGGGTGGACGGCTACGAGGGCATCGACCTCGAGGGTGTGCTGGCCTACCGCCTGGTGCGGGACCGGGCGGTGCACCGTCGCTACTGGCTGAGTGAGCCGGGGTCCCTCAAGCACAAGCCCCAGCCGGCGACCCCCTTGGTGGGCCTGACCCTGGCGGGGGACTGGGTGCGCTCGAAGGCGGACTTCCCCTGCATGGAGACCGCCGTTCGCTCCGGCCGCCACGCCGCAGACATCGTCCGCAAGGCGCCGAAGCGCCAACGCAACAACATCCTCGCTGGGAGGGCCGCATGAGCCTCCGAACCTTCTGCCTCGCTCTGTTCGCCGTGCTCTTCACCGGCTGCGCCCACCACCAGCTGCGGGATGTCTCGCCCATGGCCGCGGTGGACTGGGATGCCTCCCACGGTCCCCATGACGACGCTCAGACCGAGTGGTGGCACGTGCATGCCGCCCTCGAAGAGCCGGTTACCGGCGAGCCGGTGCACATCTTCGCGGCCTTCGTCGTGCAGCGCACGGACCTGGACACCGTGGCCGGCATCCCCGCGTGGCTGGGGGGCAACCCGGTGCACACGGCCTACGTCAAGGTGCAGACCCGGGACCGCAAGTGGACCGCGGACCGCAACAACATCATCGACGTTCCCATGGCGCGCTTCGTGGGTGACGACCTGGATCTGCGGCACAGCGGCTGGCGCATCGCCTGGGAAGGCGAGACCCTGGTGCTCCGCATCGGCGCGGGTCGACACCGCATGGACCTGCGTCTCGAGCCCGAAGGGCAGCCCGTGCTGCCCGGTCGGGATGGCCTGGTGGAGCTGGCCCCCGGCGCCCGTCACCTTTGGGCCCAGCACGACAACATGAAGGTCGAGGGCCGCTGGAAGGACGGCGCCCAGACCCGCTGGCTCGAGGGCACCGGCTTCTACAAGCACCAGTGGGGTCGGCTCTACGATCCGCAGCTGGACGGCTTCGAGTGGTTCGACATGCCCATCGACGACGAACGTCACCTGGTGGTGGCCTGGCTGCTGGACGACGGCATGCGCGGCCTGCCCGGCTCCATGGCCTGGATCGCCGACCGCGAGGGTCGCCGGGTGGACCTACCGGTAGAGCAGCTGCGGGTCACCCCCCTGGACAGCTGGCGCAGCCGTCGCAGCGGCGCCCACTGGTCCACGGCCTGGACCATCACCGGAGCGGGCCTGGACCTGACAGTCACCGCCGATCGAGAGGACCAGGAGATCTACGGCTTCCCCGCGGCGGTCTACGCCGGGCCCGCCATGGCCAGCGGCTCGTTCATGGGTCGAGAGGTCGACTGCGAGGCCTTTGTGGAGCAGGTGGGCGGCCACATGCCCAAGGCTCGCTTCCTCTACGCCTCCCGCGCTCCCGGCGACGCAGGGGCCCGGCCGAATCAGGCCCTGGCTACCCGCAGCATGACCGGGCCGGTGTCCTCGGGCTCCGCAGTCAGCGGCACCACCTGGACCCTCGAGCCCGGCGTGAAGACCTTCCAGGCTCCGGCCCCCTCATCGGTGCCCTCCGGGCAGACCGTGGTGACCATGCTGTCCGGGCCCGAAGAGGCGCTGCCAGAGGCCGCCCCCGTGGACATGGACGCCCTGATTTTGGCGCTCGAGAGCAGCGATCCCGAGGACTGGGACCGCGTGCTCCAGGCCGCCGAGTGAACCCCCCGCCGGGCAGCCCGCCCACCCTGGAGACCCCATGAGCCTGGACCTTTCCCGTCGCAGCGTGTTGTTGGGAGGCTGTAGCTTCGCCGCCATGCTGGCCATGCCCATCGACGCCGAAGCTGCCCTTCGGCGCGACACCCCCGCCCCCCGCCACCGCTGCCCCCACCGCGGCTGCCGTCACTTCCGCGCCGAAGGCGACGTGGACGGCATCTGTGCCATGTCCGTCCACGGCGTCGTGCCCACCATCGAGGTGCCCTGATGAGCGTCCTTCTCCCTCTCCTTCTCATTCTGACCAGCGCCCAGGCCGATCCCGGCCGCGTGGTGGCTGGGGCCACCTTCGGTGCCAGCCCGGACCAGGGCTTCGCCATGCGCGGCAGCCTGGACTATGGCGCCATTCCCCACCTCGGGCTCACCGCCGAATTGGGCAACGTGCCTGGCTACAGCGCCGCGGCCATGGGCCTGGGCCTGATGGCTTCCCCCCTGGACGGCCAGTGGTGGCGGGTCAGCGTGGTGGCCATCCCGGAGCTCAACGTGCCCCTGCGGGTACCGGATGCCTGGGGCGCGCAGCTGCCCGGCGCCCTGAGCCACGAGCCGGTGCCTGGGCTCGCCACGGGGGTGCTGGACACCAGCCTGAGTGTGCGCACCGGCCTGCGGGTGAACTGGTTGGTGTTCTGGGGCCTGACCTTCGCCGGCCGGGCCGACTGGAGCCAACCCCTGGACGGTTCCCAGGGCTGGGCGGAGCTGGGCGGCGGGCTGTCGATTCGTCTGTAGAACATCCACGGATTGCGAGGTTCATGTGTCAGCGGTATGCCAGGTCCCGATGTCGAGCTTCTTCGGTGTCCCTTCTATCGGTCACTGGAACCTCCCGTCCCTGCGAACCATGCCTTCCGAGCCTGCCCCCATCTCCCTCGTCGTCGCCCGCGCCAGCCGCGGCGACAGCGCCGCGCAGCGTGTGCTCTACGAGCAGAACGTGGATCAGGTCTTCGGCTTCTGCCTCCGCTTCTGCCGCGGCGACCGCGAGGCTGCCCAGGATCTGACCCAGGAAGCCTTCGTGCGGGCCTTCACGGCGCTGCCGAATCTACGCGACGGCCAGGCCTTTCCCAAGTGGCTGATGACCACCACCCGCCGCTGCTGCCTGCGCTGGATCGAGCATAAGCAGCGCGAGGCCGCGGCCATGGAGCAGGTGGCCCACGAACCGAGGCCAAGCCCCGCCCGGGGTGACCGCGCCCAGCGCATCGTGGCCGAGGTCATCGCGGCCTGTCCCGACCCCAAGCTGCGGGAAGCGGCGCTGCTGTTCTACCGCGAACCTCCCCACACCACCGACGAGATCGCAGCGCGGCTGGGCCTGTCCCGCACCGCCGTGACCACCCGGCTGATGCGCTTCCGCGCCTGGGCCAAGAAGCGCATGATGGGCCGCCTCGCGGCCGCCCTCGAGGAGGAAGGACCATGATCCACCTCGACACCACCCTCATCGACGCCATCCTGGATGGGAGCCTCGAGCCCGCGGACGCCGGCCAGGTTCGGGAACACCTCGCCCAGCCCTGTGAGATCTGCGAGCAGGCCTTGGACGCGTACGGCCTGGATCTCGAGGTCCTGCTGCGGCTGTGCGAAGCCGATGATGCCCTGGCGGTCGCCCCTGCGCGTCCCTTGAGCGAGCTCGAGCGAGCCGCCCTGTGGCAGAGCGTGCAGGGCGACATCCCCGATCGCCAGGCGGCGCCAGTGCGTCGTCCCCGCTGGCGTGTGCCTGCTGCGGGCGCCGTGGTCATCGCCATGGCGGCGGCGCTGCTGGTGTTCTTCCGCCCCCCCGACCCCTACGACGGCATCAAGGGCCCCGGCGACGGTGAGGTCATGCTGGCGCCCCCGGCCCTCGAGCTGCGGGTGGTCACCGGGCGCGACGTCGCCGGCAGTGTCGAGCTGGGCCGGCGGGTCACCGACGGCGAAGTGCTGGCCAAGGATCTCTTCCTGCTCTTCGAGCTCCAGGCCGACCGCTTGGCGGCCCGCTACCTGTTCGTGGTGGACGGTGCTGGGGTGGTCACGTCCTTGTCCCCCGCCTCCGACGCCGTGCCTGAGCTCCAGCCTGCGGGCAACCAGCGTGTGGGTAGCGACGGCAGCTGGGTGGTCTTGGATCTGGCCGACATGCCGGGTCCCCTGACCATCGTGGCCGCGGCCGCGGCTCTGCCGGTAGACGCAGTCACCGAGGTGGTGAGGCCCTGGCAGGCCGATGACCGTCGCCCTTGGGTGGCCTACGACAGTCTGCGCATCGAGGTCGCTCCGTGATCCTCAGCGCGCTCGCTCTCGCCACCGGATTGGCCCTGGCCGGGCCCCGGGTGATCCCGGCGGATGCGGTGGACACTCGCGAGGCCGAGGCCCTGTTCCGCGGGCGCCGCCTGGCCCTGCTGGTGGGCCCGGAGAGCTTCGGCACCGGCGGCTACACCGACCTGCGCTACGCCGCCCAGGACGTGGCCGCCCTCGAAGAGGTCCTGCTGGACCCCGATCGGGGGCACTTCGACGAGGTCTGGAGCCTGACCGACCCAGGGGACAGCACCCGCGCCGGCGTGCTGTCGGCCATGGACGCCCTCGAGCAGCGGGTGGTCTCCGCCGACGACACCGTCTTCGTCTACTTCTCCACCCACGGCACCCTGGCCCACGGAGCCGGCGAGGAGCTGGACCAATACCTGGTGCTGGCGGACACCCGCCTGGACGACGTGCGGGGCAGCGGCCTGGCCCACGACGAGGTGTTGGCCTGGCTCGAGGGGCTGCCCAGCAAGCGCAAGGTGCTGCTGCTGGCCAGCTGCCACTCCGGCCAGGGCAAGTCCGTGATCTCGCCGGACATGGCGGGGGCCATGGAAGGCACCAAGGGTCTGGCGGTACCCACCCTGCGCGAGGTGAGCGAAGCGGTAGTGGTGATCGGGGTCTGCGCCTGGAACGAGGTGGCCCGGGAGTCACCGGATCTGGGCCACGACATCTACACCCACTTCTTCCTCGAGGCCCTCGAGCAGGGCGACCTGGATGGCGACGGTGCTGTGACCGTCACCGAGGCCCACGACCACGCCCGCGGCGCCACCTGGGACTTCACCGGCGGCACCCAGCGGGCCTATGCCCGGGCCGAGATCACCGGGGTCGACCCGGTGGTGCTCTCGGGGGAACGCAGCCAGCAGGGTCAGGGTCTGTTGGCTTCCTACCAGGAGAGCCTGGCGGGGCTGGTGGTGTTCATCGACGGCTTCGTCAAGGGCGAGCTGCCCGGTCAGGTGGTGGTGCCCCCCGGTCAGCACATGGTCACCCTCGAAGACGCCGACGGCAGGGTGGTGGCCCGGCAGCGCATGGCCCTGAGCGAAGGCCAGCGCCTGGATGCCCGCAAGCTGCTGCATCGGGACCACGTACGCTTCGCCACCGGCTTCGGCTTCTCGGCTATCGCCGACCCCATGCCCAGCGGCCCCATGGGCCGGGTGGAGATCCACCTCCCCCGCTTCCCGGGCCACGGCTGGGAGACCATCCTGCACGGCGCCACCATGGTGCGCTGGCCCCGGCCCCTGCTCGAGGGCGGGCTGATCCTCGAACACCCTATCCGCTACGGAACCTGGCAGGTCCGGGGTGGGCTCGACCTGCATGCCTACCTGCTGCAGAGCGACACCGACGGCCGCATGTTCTCCGACGATCCTTTGGCCGAGGGCGAGCGCCACCTGCTGGCACCCTCCTTGTCGCCCCAGCCCGTGTTCTCCCTGTGCTGGCTGCCCAGCTACCCGGCCATGGCTCGCCTCGCGGTGAGCGGCGGCTACCTCTGGTACACCGACAGCGGCACCTGGCACCACGCCTGGAGCGGCAACGTGAGCATGGTGATCGGCGGGCGTTTCTGAGCCCGTCGGTTCACAGCACTTTCTCCAGGTAGTCGCTCCAGTGGTGGTAGCCCTGCTGTTCGTAGAAGCGGCGGGCCGGCGATCCCACCACCACGTCGAACAGCACTTTGGTGCAGCCCGCGGCCCGGGCGGCCGTCTCGAAGCGCTCCATCATGGCTTGGCCCAGGCCGGTGCCCTGCTGGTCGGGGTGTACCAGGATCATGCGCAGGTGGGCCACGGTGTGCCGGGAGGTGTGGTCGGGGTGGCGTTCCCAGGCCAGGTAGCCCACGCGCTGCGCGCCCAGCAGCGCCACGCTCATGGGGTAGTCGAGATCGCCCAGGCGCCTGCGCATGTTGGCCTCGATACGCCCGAAGTCGTGGTCTCGCCCGCTGGCCATCCAGGTGGGTAGGATGGCGGCCCGGTACAGCGCCAACACGGGCTCGAAGTCCGCATTGGTGAGGGGGCGGTGCTCGAAGGAGGACACGGCGGGGACTCCAGGCTTCGGTGCGCACGATCCTCTAACGCTGACGCCGGTGTCTCAGAACAGCTCGGTCATGTGGCCCCTCAGGCCAGCCGGTTATGTGCGCCCGCCGGAGGAACCCCATGGGCAAGGTCCGCAAGCTCCCCCTCGAGTCTCGCATCGCCGCCGCGTACCAGCAGCGCTTCAGCGGGCTGCCGAAACCTCAGCGCACGGCCATCCGCAAGGTGATGGTCCTCAATGGCGGCATCCTCGCGGTGTTCTTCGGGCTGGCTTGCGCCGTAGCCCTGGCCCTGTTCATGATGGGCGTGGCCAGGGGGATCACCCTGGACCAGAGCCGCACGGTCATCGTCACCGGGGTGGTGTGCGTGTGCTTCGGCGGTCTGTGTTGGACCGGCTGGCTGATGAACCGCGTGGGCAAGATGCTGCGCTGGTAGCGCCGTCGGTCAGGGGATCGAATCAGGGGCCGCTTCCCCCCGGGGACTCCATCAGTGCCCCTGGACCACCAGCCACGCCTGCTCGAAGCGGCGGGCGTGTAGGTCTTCGTCACGCAGGAAGAAGTAGGCCGTGCCCACGTCTCCCCACATCCAGTTGGGCCTCGGCTCGTCGGTCTCGAGCTGGAGCAGGAGGTTCCACTCGGTCTGCTCTCCCCCGCGGTGCTTGGACGCCAGCCTGCGGGGATCGCCTTGGACAAGCTGGGCGTGCCCTAGCAGGTGGTGGAGCGTGTCTCCGGGGGGCTCGGAGCCTGTCACCCGGACGCTGAGCTCGTACCAGGCCTCGAGTTCGCGCTCGAGGTCCATGTCTTTGGGATAGCGCAGGTCTTGCCAGTGGGGCAGGGACACCCCGGGCTCGAAGCCGAGTGTGCAGGGCTCGAAGCCCTGGGCCCACTCGGACAGGCCGGCGGGGGGCGGCGTGCGGGTCAGGTCCTCCACTGGGCCGTCGTGGTACCGCACCGCGAAGGTGTCGCTGTCATCGGCCTGGTAGCCCCAGCCGTCGCTGTCCACGGCCCAGAAGAAGTACAACCAGCCGCTGGGGGGCAGACCGCTGTCAGGGGCGTGGGGCGCCACGGCCGCCAGGTCGAGCTGGGCCAGCAGCGCCATGGGTTGGTCCTCGAAGCGGGGCCACGGGATGCTCTCGGGTAGATCGGCCGCGCCCGCCAGGCGCGAGGCACCCATGGGGATGGCGTCCATGGGGGTGCGTGTAGGGGTCAGGGTGACGTGGTGGCCCAGGGATGCCACCAGCGAGGTGGCGTGATCCTCGAAGGGCGAGGCGGTGATCAGGGCCTCGGCCCGGGCCTGGGGGCTGTCGGTGGCGGGGGCCGGGGCATCGGACTGGACAACGGTGGCGGGGCCGGGTGCTTCGCTGGGGGTGTCGGCGGTGCAGCCCCACAACAGCGTCAGGGGCAGGGCGAGCCGGAGCGGATGGGGGGGGAGGGCGGACACGCGGAACCTCGGAACTCGGCGAGAAACACATGTTACCGCAGCTTGGAGGGTGGCGGTTCGGAACTCGCATTAGAGTCAGCATGTCGAAGGTGCACCACCCCGGAGTGAACATGTCTCTTGCCCTCACTCTTCCCTCACGGCGTTCGCTGCGCTCGGCTCTGCTGGCCGCCGGCGTGCTGGCCGTCGCGGTGGGCATCCCGGCCGTCGGCCTGGCCCTCGATGAGCCCTCCCCCAGGGAGTTCCTGACCCTTCCGGAGTCCACCGCCGAGCGGTTGCCGCAGCTGCGCTGTCACGTCGTGGTGGACCAGGACGCCGTGGTGGTGGATGGGGTGCAGGTGGTGCAGCTCGAGACCGTGGTGGACGAGCAGGGTGAGCCCGTGCGCGCGGTGCCTGAGGATGAGAAGCGGGGCACCATGATCCCCGCGCTGTACGATCGTCTGCTCGAGAAGTACGAGGACGAGAAGCTCCTGGCCGACGCGCGGCAGACCCTGTCCGTGCTGACCCAGCGACCCGAGCTGGCGCGTACGGGCGAGCTGCTCATCAGCGTCGATGTGGGCGCGCCGTTCTCCGTGGTCCGCGAGGTGCTCTACACCGCGGGACAGGCCCAGTTTGGCACCTTCCTGTTCGTCACCCACAACCCGTGGCACGATGCCATGCGTACCATCGAGAGCACCCTGCCTCGCATCGGGCCACCGACGGCCATGGGCGAGGACAGCGACCCCCCCCTCATGCTGTCCATCCTCGTGAGCGAGCGCGGGCTGGACGTGCTGGGGGCCGACTCACCCAGGCCGACGGTGCCCTGTGTCAGCGCCGGCGTCTGCACCGGCATCGACGACTACGACTGGGTGGAGCTCAGTGGGATACTGGGGAGGATCAAGGACGACTATCCCCACGACTACGGGGTCATCGTCGTGCCCGAGTCGGACGTCCCCTGGGACATCGTGGTGCGGGTGCTGGACCACGCGCGCTGGGCGCCCCACATCGATATGGACGCCGATCCCAGTGCCTGGGAGGCTTGGTCCGCCGTCCGAAGCGAGCTGTTCCCATTCTCCATCCTCGCGGGGGGTGCGTCATGAGGCGTGCCTTGCTCTCTGCGCTCGCGATCCCGGCGGTCCTCTCCACCCTGGCCTGCGGCGGGGCCCTCGACGCGCTCACGGGCACCGAGCCCACCGCCCTCGAGCGGGCCCAGGAACACTGTGGCCCGGCCCTGAACAACACGCGGCTGTACGAGGATGTCTCCACCATCGACCAAGCTGCCAGCTCGACCTGCGAGCATTGGTATGCCAACTCAGCCAGCGAGGACGAGCTGGTGGCCCTGGCCTGCATGGCGGGGGCGCAGGACCAGGTGGCCTGGGATCTCTGCCGGGCCCCCTTCTCCCCTGTCGAGGCCGATGCCATGGCGGGGGCGGACCGCTATGGGCTCCAGGCTCGTCGGCCGATGATCCAGGTCGACAGATATGACCGTGATATCGCCGAAAACGCGGGAATCCTCGGCGCCCTGATGGAGAGCGGTGACCTCGAAGGTGTGTTCGGAACGTCGGCCCTGGACTCCGACCTCGCCGGTGGCATCGGTGGGCTCATCGGGGCCAAGGGCGTGCAGATCGGCTCCGGTGGCCTGGGCTCCCGGGGTTCGGGCCTGGGCGGTGGGGGCACCGCCGAGGGCCTCGGTGGCCTGGGCACCCGCGGTACGGGGGGCGGGGCCAGCGGCTACGGCAGCGGCGGCGGCAGCTTTGGTACCACCACCGCAGGCGCCAGCGTTTCCACGGTCGGCGATCCCGTCATCATGGGAGCCCTGGACCGGAGCGTGACCGACGCGGTGGTCAAGCGGCGCATGAACCAGATCCGCTACTGCTACCAGCGGGAGATCACCAGTGACCCGAACATCGCCGGCAAGGTGGTGGTGAAGTTCGTGGTGGCCGGAGACGGCACCGTGTCGTCGGCCAGCATCGAGAGCTCCACCATGGGCAATACTGCGGTGGAGTCCTGTGTCACTTCGCGCTTTTTGCGCATGATGTTCCCCGAGCCCAAGGGCGGCGGCATCGTGGTCGTGTCCTACGCTTTCCTGTTCAGCCCGGGGTAGCAGGAACCATTTTGGGCTTCCCTGCGACGTCACGTTACACAGCCGCCGGTATGCCCCACCACCAGCCCGTGCCCTCGGCGGGCCACACCTGCTGCGCAGGCCATGGCCTCGAGCTAGCCTGGCGTCCAGCTTCCAAGCCTCAACGGAGATTCCCATGAGAACCCTCACCATCGCCCTGACCGTCTTCGCCTTTGCCTGTGCCGGCGAGCCCACCGAGATCGCCGCCAACACCGCCGATGTGGTCGCCCACGCTGCCCAGGCCACCACCACCGCCGACCAGGCGGAGCCCGCCGTCGCCGAAGAGGACGCCAAGGGCGAATGTCCCTACGCCCACCTCCACGGCGAAGAAGCCGATCCCGCCGAGGTCGCAGCCGCCACCGCCGCCCACGGCGACTGCCCCCACAAGAAGGCCGACGCCGAAGCGGCCGCTGACCACAGCGACTGCCCCCACCACAAGGCCGAAGCCGCAGCCCACGCCGACGCCGACGCCGACGCCGCCCATGATCACGCCGACCATGCCGACTGCGACTGCAAGAAGAAGGGCGCCGAGGGTGCCGAAGCGGCCGCTGACCACAGCGACTGCCCCCACCACAAGGCCGAAGCCGAAGCAGCCACCGCGACGCCGGACGTCTAGGCACCCGAACGCTGGACCCAGCGCTGGCTCTCCCGTCATCCGTGGCGGGGGGGCCTTCGTGCGTCCTGTACCCGGACTCGCCACGTCGATGCTGGTATCGTGGTCTCCATGAAGCACATCCCGATCCTGGCCCTCATCGCTGGCCTCGCGGCCTGCGCGACCACACCCATGGTGACCGACATGGCGGCCGAGCCCGAGACTCCCATCCTGATCACCAGCTCATCCGACGCCGAGCCCGGGCAGCTGGTGCGCTTCGTGGGCGTGGCCTACGACGCCAAGCTCTCGGCCATCGTGGTGTCGGACAGCTTCTCCCTCTACTGCATCGAGCTGGATGAGTGGCCCGGCGAGGTGAACGGCCAGACGGTGGAGGTCACTGGGCGCCTTGAGGTCACCGATCAGTACGCGGCCACCGTGAACGCCAAGGGCGAGATCAGCCAGGGCACCAGCGGCGGCGACTGGCTGCTGCGTGGGGTGGAGTGGCGAGCGGTGGAATAGCGGTGTTTGTCGAGAAGGCGACCTGTGGTCGGGGTCTAGTCTCGGACGCCCTTGATCCGGCGCAGCGCTAGCGCGAGCTTCATGTAGAGCGGCCCCAATCGGCGAGCGACCCACCCGAGCACGATGACCATTGTGATGTGGTTCCGCACGCTCAGCAGTTGTTTGGGGCCCCCCAGCTCGATGGGCCGAGCGCCGAAGGCTTGGAACAGCGCGTTGGACTTCTTGCCGCTGGACGACCAACCCAGGGTGTAGCGGCAGCCGTGGTCCCTGGCCTTGGCGATCAGCGGTACGATCAGGTCGGCGATGGGCCTGTAGCCGCCCCGGTACGGCCGGAGGATGCCCATCTCGGGCAGGCTGCAGATGGGAAAGACGCTGGTGCGTTGCAACTCGTCCACCAGTGCATCGAGCTTTGCCGGGTCCAGCCCTTCGTCGTCGGGGTCCGGGAAGCCGTAGCCCTCCAAGGCGTCGGCATCCCGAATGATCGCACCGAAGAGGAAGCCGACGATCTGTTCGGGGTCTTCGACATCGAGCATGAGCTGGAGGATGGGAATTCGAGCTTCGCCGTCCACGCACAGGGCCTTGTGGATCTGGCCCAGGGCCGTCTTGGTAGTCCAGTCCTCGGCCCACTCGTGGCGCCCGCGAGCGTTGTACAGTTCGCAGTAGCAGTCGGCTATGCGCGCTTCGATAGCGGGCAGCTCGGCGCTCACCTCGGTACCCACCAACAGGCGGGTGATGTAGGGGCGGGGCTGTCGCTTCATGCCGGAACTCGCGGCGCCAGGACCTCGCCGGGCAGCAGGAAGTAGGGACAGGCTACCAGGGCGCAGCCAAGGTGGTCGGCGGGCACCTCGCGCCTCCGCAGACCCACGAGGACTCGCTCCAGGGGGACGCCTTGGATCTCTGCTACGACGTGAACGCTTTGTTCGACCGCTCGGGACAGCGAGGGCTCGCCGAGGGTACCGTCGAGGACTCCGACATCCTCCATGAGGATGCACGGCTGTTCGCGACGTTCCTTGGGAATGCCCACGCCCACAGTGGCGAACAGCTCGACGGGGCCGCGTGCCCGGAAGACGCGGTGGGCGCAGGGCACCAGGCTGCCCGGGTGGAACGGATAGCTGGGCTCGTGGCGGCGACCGAAGAGAGCTACGGCGGCGTCGAGCAGATCGCGCCCCGTGAGGTGGCTGTCGTGACTGCCTTCTGGGACTCGGGCCATCACACCGGCGGATGAGAGCGCCACGTCGTAGCCAAGCAGCAGCCCCCTCGAGCCCAAGAAGCTCGAGACTGGCGAGAGGTTGATGCCCCCGAGCATGGCGGTGTCCACCTCGGCAAGGTCGAAGGCGATGGTGCTGTCCAGCAGGTTGGCACCCATGCTTTCCAGGCGCAGGGGCGTGATGCCGATCCCGAGCACCAAGGCCAGAAGGTGGGCCTCGTCCAGGTTGCGCGCTCCTGCACAGCGTTGCCGGTGGGGACCGGCTGCGGTGGACAATATCGCGTGTGTGTCGGGGTGAACTGGCACGGAAATTCCCTCGTTGTTCGGCAACTACCACAGCTTGCGGTCCTCTGCCGTTCATGGTTCTGTGATCCTGATCTCGGTTGTTTCCTGGACGACTGCCTGGTTCTTCGCGCCGGCCTCGCGGCCTGCGCCACTACACCCCCCATCACCGACCCGTTCGCAGCCACCGTCTGCGCCAAGGGCGAGCCCGGCCAAGGCACCAGGGGCGGCGAACGGCTGCTACATGGCGCAGAGTGGAAAGCGGTGGAGTGACCGCAGCCTATCGGAATACCGCCCAGATCTCGTCACCGGCCAGATCGGTGCACAGCACGTCGCCCTGCCACTGCAGGTCGGCGATGGCCAGTGCGGTGAGGGCTGTCCGTCGATGTGTCTGGATGTCAGGCCTTCGCCGCCTGGATAGCCCGATCTGCCAAAGCGCCCACCCGGTCGGCCTTCTCCCAGGGCACCTCGCGGCTGGTGATGATCCTTGCCCAGGTGCGGAAGAAGACCGCCAGCAGGAAGAGGGGCCAGGCCAGGCGCCAGATGGGGGTCCAGGCAGCCTGGAGCACGGGCTTGCGGTCCACCAGGTAGCAGCCCACCGCCAGGGTCGTGTCGAGCCAGAGGTAGCCCGCCAGGAAGCCGAGCACGGCGCCGGGGCTGGTCCACTCCACCACCCGGGCCATGGCGGGCAGGCTGGCCATGAACAGGGGGAAGATCAGCAGGTGCAGCAGCAGCAGGTTGGGCATGCCGAACCAGCCCAGGCTGTCGGCCCGCAGGAACGCGCGGCGGTGCTTCCAGATGCAAGCCAGGTAGCCGTGCATCCAGCGGGTGCGCTGGCGCAGCAGCCCTGCGAGGGTCTCGGGGGCTTCGGTCAGCGCACGGGCCCGGGGCTCGTAGACCACCTTGCGGCCGGCCTGCAGCAAGGACAGGGTGAGGTCGGTGTCCTCGGTGCGGGTGTCCCCCGACCAGCCGCCCACCGCCCGCAGGGCTTCGACACGAAACGTCGCCGCGGCCCCGGGAATGGTGGTGATGCAGCCGATGGTGGCCTGGGCCCGGCGGGTGAGGTTGAGGCCGAGCACGTACTCGACAGCCTGGAAGCTGGTGAGCCAGCCGCTGCGGTTGCCCACCTCGAGGTTGCTGGAGCAGGCGTCGGCGCCGGCGGACAGGGGTACCACCAGGCGCTTCAGGCTGTCGGGTACCAGGATGGTGTCGGCGTCGAGGGAGGCCACCAGCGCGGTGTCGGTCAGGGCCAGCCCGGCGTTGAGGGCCGCGGCCTTGCCCTGGTTGTGCTCTTGGGCCACCAATTCCACCCGCGCATCGGCGTCGGCCCGGGCGCGAGCTACGGCCGGGGTGCCATCGGTGCTGCCGTCGTCGATGATCAGCACCCGCAGCTGGGGGTAGTCGGATGCGAGCACCGAGCGCACCGTGCCCGCCAGGACCCGTTCTTCGTTGTAGGCGGGGATTAGCACCGTCAGGGGCGGCCAGGTGCCGTCAGCCGAGGGGGTGTCGGGTGTGGGGTGGCGCCGGCGCTGCAGGACGTCCCACGCTGAGCAGCAGACCAGCAGCACCAGCCGCAGCCCGAGCACGGCGGCGCTGGCGGCCATCAGGCCGTCGATGACGGCCCACAGCAGGGTCACGGGCAGCTCAGGGTCTCGCAGGCGGCCAGGTCGGAGGCGTCGGCGCAGTGTTCGCGCAGGCAGGCCTGGTGTTGGGGCTCACCGGCCACGATGAGCTGGATGCTGTCGGTGGTCTGGGAGGGTGTGTGCTCGCAGCAGGTCCAGCCGGCGTCTTCGCCGCCCAGGGCTTGGGCGATGATGCGTGCGGCGGGCTTGTCGTGGGGGTGCTGACAGCTCACCAGGCTGGCTTCTGCGGGGCCGAGAACCAGGCCTGGGGGGCCCGCGACGACTTCGGTGCCGAAGGGCGCCAGGACCGGCGTCAGGGCTTCGATGGCGGTGGCGGTGGCCTGGGCCAGTGCGTCGGTGCGGGCGCCGGCGCTCAGGGCGGAGACCGTGATCTGTGCGGGGGGCATCCGCTGGGCTTCGAAGCGGCCGTAGAATTCAGGGGGCCAGCTGGCAAGGGGGCCGTCCAGCAGGAAGCCGAACTCCTTGCAGCCCGGGCGCTCGGAGTCGCAGGGCTCGATCTTGCGGTCCCAGACACCCACGATGAGGTCTTGCACCGGCTTGTCCACCTCGCTCGAGATGAAGAAGGGCTCATCGAAGGCCCCGGGGAAGCGGGTGGCGATGGCCAGGTCCAGCTCTTCGCCGTCGGGGGTGATCAGGGTGACGCCCACGAACAGGGGCTCCTGCCTCGTGATGTCCACCGAGCCCCAGCCCGCCGGCGTGTAATCCACGTGGGCCTCGAGGAAGAACAGCTGCTCCTCGGCGTCCCACCGGACCTTCTGCGGCACCAGCGCGATGGCCTCCGCCCGTTCAGGGCACTGGGCCTCGAAGCAGGCCTGGACGTCGGACATGTCCACTTCGGAGCAGGCGGCATCGAAGCATTGCCGGGCTTCGGGCGAGGGCAGCTGATCGGCCCAAGCCGAGGTGTCCGGGGGTTCGGGGATGCCTTCGGGGGCGGTCTCCGGAGTGGTGGAGCAGGCGAGGAAGAACAGGGGGGCGAGGTGCATCATGACTCCGCTTTATCGTCCGCATCAAGCTCGCGCTTGGTGGCGGCCTGGTGCTCGGCCTTGATGGCCCGTCGGGCCGCCCGTCGCAGGTTGCGCTTACGCTTGCGCTCGGCCTGCCGATGGTCCTCGACCCACAGCTGCTCGACCTTTCCTCGAGCCCACGGGGTCTTGCGCAGGAACTTCAGGCTCGACTCGAGGCTGGGGTCGTGGGTGAAGCAGCGGACGGGCACGCGCGCAGCCAGCCCCTCGAAGCCGTGGCGGTCCACCAGGTCTTCGAGCAAGGCCTTGAGAGTGACGCCGTGCAGGGGGTTGTTGGATTGGTCTGTGGTCATGCCAGGGGCTTATCCGGTGGGGGTGGGGGTGGGGGTGGTGCGAGGCTACGCTACGCTCCGTTCCTGAATCCAGGAGGCACAGCGTGAAACTTCAACGTCACCCGCTCCAGTATTGACGCCGAGTTGGCTTCCACGCTGGCCTACCCCCACTTCACCCCAGCACCGAATGATGGGGCTCGTGCAGAGCAGCGGCGGAAAGTCACAGCAAGCCAGCTAGCAGGTGCCTCCTACCGACGAGCGGCCCTGCGGGCTTGTCGCGCTTCGCGCGACTCGCGGCAGAAGCACAAGACGTTGGGGCGACGGCGAATGCGACAGACGGTATCATGGCAGCATGATGAGACCTTCCTCACTACATTTCTCCACTCTCCTACCGCTGTTTCCTCTATTCTCAGCCGTCTTTGCCGGGTGCGACTGCGTTCCATGGAAGTGTAGCTGGGGGTCGGACCGGGTCAACGTGTCTTTTTTTTCCCCAGCGCTGGACTTGGCGGACACAGGGGAGAGTTCTGTTTTCCTCGGAGTGGAGGGCACCGTGAAGGAGGACGATATGGAACGGTTGCCGGTGTTCGTGTCTCTCCCTCTTGTGGTTGGCGAAGATAGTGTGGAAATTGAGCACGAATTGCTCTACCAATCCGAAGAACAACCATGTTCGATGTTTTTTGAACTGACGTTTTCTCTTGTCGATGAGGATGGAGACAACATCAACGACGTTCTCTACCCGCCCTTAGACGTGTCGTGGGATGGAGAGTGGGTGGACCTCGAACCTTGGTCGGACACTCTGCTCACCCTTTCCGGCGTGCTCGCGGAGTACTGTCACATCTTGTAGGTTGGAACACGCATGCCAGGGCCGGGGGGAGGTCTTCGAGGCTCTGAGGCGCGCGAAATGTGGCCTTCAGGCCTTCGGTGTGGGGTCTCGGTCACCGCTCCGGCCACGAAGCGAAAAGTCCTGGTTGAACCAAGAGTCAATTTCCGGGACGCCTCCGGCGACCCGGCGCGCCCATAAGGCGCGGGGAGGGGGGCGCGATAGCGGTCTGGGGGGAGGCAGCCTCCCCCCACCAGTGAGCAAGGCCGGGGTTGTCGTACGGGCCTGCTGGCCCGAACGATGACCATGGCCCGGCGTGGCCCTCTACCAGTCCACGATGGTCAGCAGGTAGGCGGTCCCCGCGTCGCCCGTGTCCGGCGCCCCGATCAGCAGCTCATCCACCCCGTCGCCGTCTACATCGCCGGCGCCCGCCACCGCGCTGCCGGTATGACCCATGGCCTGCTCGCCCACAAAGCTCACGTCGGCAGCACCCAACACCCACTCACCCTCGATGGGCCCCAGCAGCAGGTAGGCGGCCCCGGCATCGGTGTCGATGGCGTCCTGGTTGGGGGCGCCCACCAGGATGTCTCCGTGGCCGTCGCCGTCGGTGTCTCCAGCCCCTGCGACCGACGCCCCGGCCTGGTCGAAGTCGGACTCGCCCACGAAGCGAGCGTGGGCATCGTCCAGGAGGACGGAACCCCGCACGGTGCCCAGCAGCAGATAGGCGGCGCCGGCGTCGGTACCGCCGGCGTCGTTGGTGCTCGCCCCGACCAGGAGGTCGTTGAGCCCGTCGCCGTCCACGTCACCCGCGCCGGCCACCGCTGCCCCTGCGCCGTCGTGGGCTGCCTGGCCCACCAGCCGTGCGGCGGCCGAGCCCAGGTCCAGGTTTGTGATGCTGTCGCCGAGCACCAGGTAGGCGGCGCCGGCGTCGTCACCGCCGAGGGTGCTGCGGGGCGCGCCGACGATGAGGTCGTCCAAGCCATCGCCGTCCACATCCCCCGCCGACCCCAGGGCCACGCCGGCGCTGTCGTTGTCCGCTTCACCGAACAGCTGCGCGGTGGCATCGTGCAGGCTGAAGTCTCCGCTCACCGGCCCGAGCATTACGAATGCGGCGCCTGCGTTGGAACCGCCTTTGTCCGAGTAGGGGGCGCCGATGAGCAGGTCATCGAAGCCGTCGGCGTTCACATCCCCGGCCCCGGCGACGGACCAGCCGGTCCAGTCGTAGCGGGTGATGCCCGCCAGGCTGGCGGAGGCGTCGTGGGTGTCGATGTCGCCGGTCGCAGGCCCCAGCACCAGGTAGGCGGCACCGGCGTCTTCGAGCGCCACATCCGAGTAGGGGGCGCCGATGAGCAGGTCGTCGAAGCCATCGCCGTTCACGTCTCCCGCGCCCGCCACGGCGTGGCCGAACTCCGCGTCGTCCTCTTTGCCGCGCAGGGTGGCATCGGCGATGAACAGGTCGATATCTCCGGCCACCGGGCCCAGCACCAGGTAGGCGACGCCGGCGTTGTCGCCCAGGGTGTCGGAGAGCGGGGCGCCGATGAGCAGGTCGTCGAAGCCATCAGCGTTCACGTCACCCGCGCTGGCGACCGCGCTGCCGGTGCTGTCTTCGGGCTCGCGGCCCATCATGCTGGCGTCGGCGTAGCGGGCGCGCACGCTGCCGCTGATCAGGCAGGGGTCTGTGGCGCTGTCGCAGTCGTTCTCCACTTCGTCACCGCAGATCTCGGGTGCGCCGGGGTAGGTGCTGGCGTCCGCGTCGTCACAGTCGTCGCCGGTGGCCGCGTAGCCGCTGGGAGCGTCGCAGGCTGCCACGGTGCTGGCGGCTTCCCCGTAGCCATCGCCGTCGCCGTCGCGGTACCAGGTGGTGCGGTCCACCGCGTCGCCCTCGTCCACTTCTTCGTCGCAGTCATCGTCGATGCCATTGCACCACTCGGCCGCGTCCGGGTGGACCTCGGGGTCGTTGTCGTCGCAGTCCTGCTCGGAGCTCCAGCCATCGCCGTCCGCGTCGGTTTCCGTGCCCTCCACCGCGGTGTCGTCGGTCTTGGGGCCGAAGTCGAGCTCACAGGCGGTGAGCAGGAGGGGTGCGAGGACGAAGGAGAACGAGGCGAGCCTGGCCATGTGGGCCTCGAGGAAGTGGGGGAGGTGATGGTATCAGGATCGGCTCCATGGGTCCGCCGGTCGTGCAGGAGGTGAGGGCGTCGCGCGATCAGCTTTCCCATGGCTCGACACATTCAGGGTCAAAAGGGCGAGCGCGACCTTCGGTGGCGGACGTCCACCCCATGCATCCTGGAGCCTTCATGCGCACGACCCACCGCGGCACCGCCATCTTCATCCTGCTCTCGGCTGCCAGCGTCATGCTGGCCGCGTGCGGTGCGCCCGGTGAGACCGTCCGGTACGACTACCCGCGCCTCGTGTTGTCGACGGACATGGTGGAGTTCGACGTGGTGGAACAGGGCAGCGACAGCGGCCGCACGGTGTGGCTGTCCAACCTCGGGGATCTGCCCATGGGGATCAGCGCAATCGAGCTGGGCTCCAGCGACCACTCCGACCCTCACTTCTCGACCAGCTGGTCCCTCGACGCGCTGGAGTGCCCCGAGGGCGTGGACCCCGCGGAGCCCCCCGAAGGCGTCATCGCGGTGCTCGACAAGGACTGCCGGCTGCCTGTGCAGGTCTCGTTTGCCCCCGAAGCCCTGGGCACCCAGTGGGGGTCGCTCATCGTCCACACCGGCGCCGAAGTGCTGGACGAGGGCGACAGCGACGATCCGGCCTTCCAGGCGGACCCCGTCCTCGCCAAGCGCATCGTCTACCTGGTGGGGGAGGGCCAGCGCGGCATCGCCAAGCTCATGATCCACCCGCGGCACCACGACTATGGCCACCTCTGGACGGGCACAGCCGAGCCCGCGTTCATCACCCTGCGCAACGCCGGTGACAGCCCACTCACGGTGCAGGAACCGAGCCTCGACGGTTGTGCGGACGGCTTCGAGATCACGAGTATGGGTGCCGAGGGCGCCTTCACAGTGCTCGAACCGGGTGTGTCCACCTATGTCGAGGTCACCTACACCCCGACATCCACCGACCCCGCCTCCTGCACGATGATCATCGAATCCGACGACGAGGACACACCTCTGTTGGAGGTGGGGCTCGAGGCCAACACGGGGGCCGATCCCGACAACCAGCCCCCCACGGTGGTCATCCGAAGCCCCGGTGTGGGCCATCGCTGGTCAGGCGGCGAGGCCGACGCGCTGCGGCTGCAGCTCAACATCTTCGACCTCGAACAGCCTGCCGACAGCTTGACCTGTCGGGTCAAGTCCATGGTGCGGGCCGCCGGCGCATCGGTGGCCCACTGCGAGGCCGATGACGCCTCCGGCTCGGTGTACGTGGATGTCCCCTTCGAGTACGTGGACAACGGCATCGACACCATCAAGGTCCAGGTCGCCGACGCATCGGGCGTCCTCTCCCATGCCAGCACCACGGTGCTGTGGAACGCTGGCTACCCCGACAGCGACGACGATGGCGACGGCTGGGGCGGCGTCGCCGACATCGACGAGGACGGGAACTTCGACTGCGATGACGACAACCCTGGCACCTACCCCTACGCTGCCGAGCTCACCGATGGGCACGACAACGACTGCGATGGCGTCATCGACGAGGGCACGCCGGCCTACGACGACGATGGCGATTCCTTCAGCGAGGATGCGGGCGACTGCAACGACCACGACGATGAGGTCTACACCGGCGCCCTGGAACAAGCGGACTACAAGGACAACGACTGCGACGGGGTGGTCGACGAGCACACGTCCCTGTATGACGACGACGGCGACGGCTACACCGAGATGGACACGGACTGCAACGACGAAGACGCCGAGGTGCATCCTGGTGCTGTCGAGTACTGCGACGGCATCGACAACGACTGCAACGGCCAGCGGGACTACGCTGATGGCTGCATCGAGCTGGACACGTCACCCTACGTGGTGGGCGGCATCAACCTGCAGCAGTCCGCCTGCGAGCCGGGGGATGCGCTGATGGTGTCGGTGATCGCCTTCGACGCCGACGGTCAGGACCTCGACTATTCCTGGAGCGGCGACGAGGGTCTGGTCATCGAGCCGCTGACCGGCTCGCCCAACGTCACGGTCACCTGCCCCGAGCCTGCGGACAGCAGCGGCACGGTGATGGGCCTGAACGTCTACGTCACCGACGAAGACCAGAACCCAGTGTGGGCCCTCGATGAGCTGTGGGTCTACCCCCAGGGCGAACTCTACCGCCCCTGGGTTCAGGTGGCGTACCCCTAGGCTCCCCGACTGTCCCTACTGCCCGGAGGTGGTGGGCTGGGCTTCGGGACTTGCCACGGGTTTACGGTTGGGTTCGATCTCTCCGAAATACAGATCTGCCAGGCGGTCGATGGCGTCGGGGGTGAGCTTGGGCATGTCGCCGGAGAAGCGGTGTACGTCGGCCATCTGCTGCAGCAGGTCCCGGGGCTCGCAGGCCTTGAGGGGCCGGCCGACGCCGTAGTAGTGGCGCTGCAGCAGGTACTCCACCACGCTGGCGTCGTAGTCGATGCCCAGCTCGCGGCACTGGCGCTGGAAGATCTCGCGATACATGCTCGAGCTGGGCGGGCCCAGGCGGATCTTGTAGCGGATGCGTCGCAGGAAGGCTTCGTCGGCCAGGGTGTAGGGGTCGAGATTGGTAGAGAAGACAACCAGGCAGTCGAAGGGCACTCGGACCTTCTGACCCGAGGGGAAGGTCAGGTAGTCGAAGCAACTCTCGAGAGGCACGATCCAGCGGTTGAGCAGGTCGCGGGGGTCGCAGCGCTGGCGACCGAAGTCGTCCACGAACAGCACGCCGGAGTTGGCCTTGACCTGGAAGGGCGCCTTGGTGAAGGTGGCCTGGGGCACCGATGCCAGGTCGAGCATGTCCAGGGTCAGCTCGCCACCCACCAGCACCTTGGGCCGCTGGCAGCGCACCCAACGTTGGTCGTGCTCGAGGTCGTCGGCGGTGGTGGGCTGGTGGTGGACCTCGTCGTAGACCACCACGATCTCCGACTCGGCCATCAGGGCCCGTGGCACGAAGGCTTCGCCCCGCATGGCCTCGGTGATGCAGTCTGCCATGGAGGTCTTGCCGTTGCCCGGGGGACCATAGAGGAAGATGGGCCGGCCCGATCGGATGGCCGGGCCGATGTTGGTGAGCACTTTGGGCTCGAGCACCAGGCGGCTGAAGGCGTACTCCACCATGGCCGGGGTGAGCTCGTGTTGGTCGATGCGTTGGTGCTGCAGCTGCTCGATGTATTGGTCGATGGGAATCGGCGCGGGCCCGCGGTAGTTGTCTCGCTGCAGGATCTCGTTGACCTTGTCTCGCCCCGCTCGGGTGACCGACCAGCGGAACCACACGCCCCCCAGGGCGCCGCTGCCGCCGCCGCCGGTGACCAGCTGCTGGCGCTTGAGCTCTTCGAGCAGCGGGTTGACGATGTGAAAGTCCAGGGCCATCCGCTGGGCCAGGTCGATGGCCTGTAGGCCCGAGCCGAAGTAGGCATGCTTGAGGGTCAGATCCAGCAGGAATGACTCGTCCAGGCCGGTCTCGTCGATGGTCTTGGGGACCGCGGGTACTCTGGCATCGGACATGCTGCCCTCGGGCTCGGAGGCCCGAGCCCCATAGCCGGCTGGGGCTAGGGCTGGGTCTGCTGGATGTCGATGTCGCCGCTGTGGGTGCTCACGGTGATGCCGGTGGTGCCGTCGCCCTTCAGCAGGGCCACGGTGCTGCCCGGACCGAAGCCTGAGACCTTGCGGTCGGCCAAGAATCCCTCGATCTCGCCGCTGAAGCTGGACAGGGCGTAGGCCACGTGCTCGAGGGGAGGCAGCAGCACCGTCACGTCGCCGCTGTGGGTGTCCAGCTCCACCCGGGCCGAGGCCTCGAGGCTGCCCTGCAGCACCACGTCGCCGCTGACTGTGGAGAGCTCAACCCGGGCGAAGGGGCCGCCCTGCACCGTGACCTCACCGCTGACCGTCTCGGCCTCCATGCGGCCGCGGGCCTTGTGGACGGTCACATCACCGCTGACGGTCTCCACCTGCAGGCTGGGGGGGCTCATGCCCTGCACATCGTGCAGAACGAACACCGCGCGCGCCTTGGGGGGCAGCACGGCGATGGCGCCTTCGAGGTCCAGGCTGGCCCCGTCGGGGCGGACGGGGGCGCTGAGGACGTCGGGATCGGGAGACGGCTCGAAGCGCGCCATGCGACGCCCCTGGGAGCGTCGATCCCCCAGCACCACGTTGACCGTGAGCTTGTGCAGCCAGGTGCCGAAGCTGCTGTCGCCCCGGAACGAAGCGATGCCCTCCCAGGCCCGCACGAAGGACAGCTGGCAGAGCTCTTCGGCGGCCTGCCGGTTGCCGGTCATGCGCAGGCACAGTGCGTAGACCCGGCCCACATGTCGGCGGTACAGCTCCTCGAAGGCCACCGTGTCTCCGCCTTGGGCGGCGGCCACCAGGTTGGTGGAAGGGCTCGGGGGGCTGGTGGGCATGGGGGTCATTCTCTCTCTCGCCCCCTTGGATGCCGCTGCCCCCCAATGGGTTGGAAAAATAAGTTCGAACCCGTCGTGGCTGGGTCTAGTTCGAGGCGTTCACCGCGTAGGGAATCCGATACAGCACGGTCCAGGTGCTCAGGATGGCCTGGCCGCTGTCGGGGTCCAAGGCCATGGACCGGACCATGGGCATCAGGGTTCCGAAGCTGTCGATGGTCTTGCCGTCGCTGGCCTGCTGCACCAGCAGGCGACCGGTGAGTACCGAGCCCGTCACCAGCAGATCCCGCTGGGGGTCCACATCGAGCACGCGCACGCCGGGCTGGGTGGGGATGCGGCGCTCGATGCTGGGGACGCTGGGATCCACTACCTCGACGTAGCGCTCGCCGGGCTTGGCCAGCACCAGGCGACCCCATTCCTCGATCCAGCGGATGCGGCCGTTGAACTCGCCGGTGTCGAGCCAGGGATCTACTACACAGGACTGGGGATCGACGGTGTAGAGCCAGGGGTCGTAGTCCGGGGAGATCACCAGCTTGCCCAGGGGTGGCACCCACACCGCGTTGCGGGGGGCACCGCGGCGCAGACCCGTGGCGGCGTCGGTGAGGAAGCAGTGGCGGGGTGGCTCCATTCTGGTGGGATCGATGAATGTGATCTGGCCGTGGTAGCCACTCAGGGCGTTCACCTCTACCAGCAGCAGCCGCTCGAGCCCTGCCGCGTAGCGGAGGTAGGCGAAGTTCATCCGTACGGGCAAGTCGATGTGGCCCCGGTCGAGGAAACCGTGGTCCGTCAGGTCGAGCACCCGCAGGGACTGGAAGCCGTCCATCACCCAGGTGCGGCCGGTGCTGGGTTGGGTCCATGACGAGACAGAGCTCACGTCGCCGTTCTGGAGCTGGCGGGGAGGGATGGGGTGGTAGATGTGCTCGCCCTGGCCTCCCAGGGGTACGATCTGGATGCTTCCGGATTCGGCGACCACCACCGCGCGATCGCCCACCACCTGGATCTCGTGGAAGTCGCCCACGTAGCCTTCGGGTGACCGGGCCACGACCTCGACCCTGGGGTCCACCATGCTGTCGTCCCAATAGACGAAGTCCTGCAGGTGTTGGCCTGGCGTCACCTTGGCCGCCACCGAGCCGACGAAGCCCACGCCGGCCAACGCCATGCCCAGCAGGGCTCCCAGGGTGGGGCGCCATGCTGGGCTGCGGAGGTCCAGGAGTATGCGCAGGCTGGGTACCGGTGCCAACAAGGGTGCCAGGGGAACCCGCAGGGCGCGCGCCCACGCGGGGGCGGGGATGGCTCCCCAGGGCGGCAGGTTGAGAGCCAGGGCCAGGGCCAAGGCCAGCAGCACCTCCGGCTGGCCCCCGGGTACGAAGCCCACGGCCAGCACCATCAGGATGGCGACGGGCAGGTAGTGCTTGCCCCGCAGCAGGCCCATTCCCAGGCCGAGGGTCGTGCCGGCCAGCAGCGCCCAGGGCAGCCAGTGGTGGTAGAGCAGTAGCAGGCCCCAGACCTCGACAAAGGTCTTGAAGAGCTTGTGCAGGTTCAGGAGTTGCCGCAGGGCCAGGCCCGTGGTCGAGCTGTGCTGGGTGACAACGATCACCAGCAGCAAGGTGGCCAGGGCGTACTGCAGTGCCACCTGCAGGCGCAGCCAGCGCGGTGGGCGAGGGGAGCCAGCCACGACCTACTCGTCCGTGGCCGGTTCGAAGACCAATATGTGCCTCCCCGGCTGCAGCACGGTGGGGCTATCCACCAGCACGAAGCCCGCGTCGACGATGGTCTGCTCGAGCCTCGCCATGCTGACCGCCCGGTACATGGTGGGTTCGTCGGGCTTTTCGATCACCACCAGGCGGCCGTCCGGACCCAGGGCAGTGGCTACGCTGCCCAGCAACGCCTGTACGGTGGTGGGATCTTCGAGCTGTTCCCGCAGGATGGCCTTGATGGTGTCGCAGACGAAGACGAGATCCACTGAGCCCGCTGCGAGCTTGCTGTGGTCGACGCTCGACTCAACCGGCTCGAGGGCCTCGAGGCCGGGTTGCTGGGAGAGAAGCTCGAGCAGCTCGAGGGCGTAGGGGTCGATCTCCAGGGCATAGACCTTGCCCTGGGGGCCAACCCGACGGGCGAAGGGCATGGCCAACCAGCCTACGCCGGCTCCCAGATCCGCCATGCGCATGCCGGGCTCGAGGCCAATGAGGTCTTGTAGAGCCGTGATCCCGAACGGTGAATCTCCCGTGGTCCAGGCCTGGAGGCGGTCTCGCCCACGGCTCCGCAGGGTGAGTCTCTCGAAGATGCTGTAGTCGTCCGGGCACATGGCCGGGTCCAGCCGCATGTCACCGCAGATCACCGGCTGGTCGCCCCGCTGCTCGCCGCTGCGGAGCAGGAAGTCGGGGATCTCCTGGTGTTCTTCCACCAGGCAGGCGTGGACATGGTGGCAGTGCAACAGGGCGATCAGGTCGTGTGTGCGAGGTTGCAGGTAGGCGCTGTACCAGGCCTGTTCTGCGGGGTTGAGGCTGCCTGGCGCTGGAGCCTGGCCCCCCAGGCCCAGAGCGTGGGCTTCGAGCAGCCGCAGGTAGCTGTAGTTGGGATCGGCCTGGACCGCGGCGGTGGCACGGGCCTGCAGTGTGGCGAGGCCATCGGTGCTGGGGGCGTTGTGGTAGGCCAGCAGGGCGCCTTCGAGGGCGGGGGCGCTGGCTGGGGCTGGCGCGGGCCTCGAGGGTGCGATGGGGAGTGGGGCTGGCTCTGGGACGCTGCATGCCGCCAGCACCAGCAAAAGGGTGGTGGCGCTGGATGTGGTCATGGTCACCTCGCGTTGCGGGCAGTCCATAACGCTTCGGCTCCCCTGCCCTAGGTCGCGCCGACCGGGCCAGCCAGCTCTTCGAGCTGTCCTCCCACCCGAAGTGTTTCACTCTCGCCGCGCCTCGATGAGCAGGTGGGTGCTGGGCAAGCGCAGCAGGTGGTGCAGGGGGACCGCCCGCACGTCCTCGAAGCTGGGCTGCACCAGGGCGATGTAGCCGGCTTCGTTTCGCACCCAGGCGCCCCGGTCGGCGCGGGTGAGCAGCCGGGCCATCCGCCGTCGGCCGGGCCAGCGGCAGGTGTCCAGGGAGATCAGCCGGCCTCCCGGGCGCAGCAGTGTGGCCGCCAGGGCCACCGTGCTGCGTGCTTCCTGGTCGTCCATGTGGTGCAATACCCCCAACATCAGTACGGTGTCGTAGGGCTCCGGCCCGGTGGTGGCGAGGTCGTTGGCGCTGCCGCACACGAAGCGGCCGCGGCCGGCGTGGCGCCGCTCGCAGGCCTGGATGCAGGGCTCGCTGGGATCGACCCCGGTGTAGTCCACCGGCGGCAGCCAGCGCAGTACGTCGGCGGGGCCGCAGCCGATGTCCAGGATGCGCTCGCCGGTGCGCGGGCGCAGGTGCTCGCCAACCACGATCTGCCAGCCCCGATCCCAGCCCGCCGCCGACTGGGTGTTGCTGTATATTCGAGGAAGCTCCATGCCGGCCGCGAGCACTCGGTGAAGCCCAGCTCGCATGGTGGCGCTCACAGCGCCTTCTTGGCGTCACGGCGGGTCTGCCAGGTCATCAGGGGCTCGAAGAGGTGGCGCTCGGGCATGAAGCGGAAGGCCTGCCGGGCGTAGCGGAACCGGGCGATGGGTCGGTACAGCCGAGCGACCAGCCAGGCTGCTCGGGACGTGGTGCGCGCGCGGATCTTGTCGTCCACGAACAGGCTGGCCACCGTGATCCTGCGGGCCAGATCGTACAGCTCATCGCTGACCCACGGTGGGCGATCGGAGTGGAAGTCGAAGGCGGCCCAGCCCGCGGCATCCACCGGGGGCACGAAGCCCTGGGCGATCGCTTGATCGTACAGCACCGAGCCCGGGTACGGGGTGAGCACGTGCAGGGGACCCACCCTGGCCTGGGGGTTGTCGTGGAGCAGGCGCGAGACCAGGGCCACGGTCGTCCGCAGGTCTTCGGGGGTCTCGCCCGGGAAGCCGGTCATGAAGTTGTAGTATGGGCGCAGCCCCCGGTAGTGGGCCAGGCGTTGGTTCTGCTGCAACGCTTGCTCGACGGTGATGCGCTTGTCCACCGAGTCCAGGATGCGCTGGACACCACTCTCGACCCCGATCTGTACCGAGGTGGGCCCGCAGCGATCCAGCAGCTCGAGGGTGGCGGCGGGCAGCCCCTCCAGGGTGTCCACCCGCAGCCCCTGGAACAGGGGGCGCAGCCCCAGGTCGCCCAGCCCGACGATGATCGCGTGGGCCCGGTCGGCGTCGATGAAGAACTCGTCGTCTACCAACCCGACGCCTTGGATGCCGTGGTCCCGCTTGTAGCGGGCCAGGTCTTCGAGCACCCGTTCCGGTGACTGTGCGCGCCAGCGGCGGCGATGGTAGCTGACGTTGTAGCAGTACGAACAGGCGAAGGGGCAGCCGCGGGAGGTCTCCAGCTCGATCAGTCCATCCACCCCGAAGTCCGAGAACAGGTAGCGCGAGACGTCCACCAGGTGCAGCGGCAACGGTGGCAGTTCGTCCATGTTCAGGAATGTCCGCTGGGGGGTGCGTACCACCGCTCCGTCACGCTCGAAGGCCAAGCCGGCGATGTCGTCCCAGCTGTCACCGCCTGCGATGGCGCGCACCAGTTCCTGGAAGGTCAGCTCGCCTTCGCCGACCACCACCGCGTCCACGCAGGGCTCGATGGACGTGGTCTCGGGGAACAGGGTGGGGTGGACCCCGCCCCAGACCACCTTCACGTCGGGCGCCACGGCTCGGCAGATCCGGCTGGCCTCGAGGGCACCGGCGAGCTGGGGGCCTGTCATGGTGCCCACGCCCATCACGATGGGCCTGCTGCTTTGCAGTTCGTGGCGCAGCATCCCGCGCCAGTCGGGCTCCTGGGCCATGTCCACGATGATCACGCGGAAGTCGGGCACCAGCATCCCCGCCAACCTCAGCAGCGCCAGGGGCAGCCGCACGCCGCAGACCTTGGCCAGCGAGCCCGGGTGGGGCCTGACGAGGACGACTGTGGGGTGGCACTGTGTCAAGCGGGACTCCTGGGGCTTCCATGCCAAGGGTGACTCCCCCTCCTATCAGGATCGTGCCAGCCCCTCCCGTTCGATGGCGCGGGGCAAGCTACAGGGAATGGAATACGGCACAGAAACATTGCCCACACGACGGACCATCCTCCCGCTGCTGTACCTGGCGCTCATCGCTGCGCTTCCCTGCTTGTCGCTGCTGGGGGATGGCGGTGGCTACTTGGCGGACCCCTTCTCAGAGCTTCCCGTGAAGCTCTGGGTATTCGAAACCTTCGGGCACAGTGTCCCTCTGCTCGGCGGCGTGGTCGAGGGTATCGGTCACCCTGCGTCGGGTGCGCTGAACAACCCGGATGTGGTGGGTACGCTGCTGATGTCGGCCTTCCGGCCCCTACTGGGCGGCCCCGGTGCCTACAACGGGATGGTGGTGCTGCAGCTGTGGGCATCCATGGCGGCCTGCTGGCTGCTGGCCCGGGACCTCACCCGCGATCACCGCGCCTCATTGATGGCGGCCGTGGTCTTCGGGCTGTCTCCCCTGGTGCTGGTCTACTGCGTGGCCGGCGCCGTCACCGACATGCTCAACCTCTGGCCCTACCCCCTGGCCATCTTCTGGCTGCTGCGCGCCATGCGCCGGGGAAACAACCGTGATGCCCTGCTGGGGGGCGCTGCGGTGGGGGTGGGGGTGATCATCTGCCCCTACAACGCCGTGATCTTCTCGGCCCTGGCCGTGCCCCTGCTGGCCCTGCTGCCGTGGATTCGGCGCTCATGGCTGACCCTCTCTCCCGATCCCGAGGCCACGGCCCGGCCCGTGGATTGGCTGCGTGTGGGGCTGCTGGCCCTGCTGGCGGCGGGCCTGACCGGCGGCGCCTACCTGCTCTGGCTTCGGGGGCTCATGGCGGATCCCAGCAGCCTGATGTCCGACGAGCAGGTGGCGTCCACCCGCCACGCCGCACCCTGGCCCTTCCTCGAGCCTCTGCACCAGGACCGCTACGTGGCCTACCTGATGGACTACCTGGCGGTGGGCAAGGAACAGCTCGTGGTGCGGGAGACGGGCTCTCGCTACTTCCGCGCGTTCTCTACCGGCTTGCTGGTACCGTCGCTGGCGCTGCTGGGCTTGCTGGCCAGCAGGGGTCGTCGCTGGGTGGTGGGCTTCTGGCTGGTGGTCGCGGCGTTCTTTGCCGTGGCGTCCACCGGGCCCTTCCTGCCGCTGGCCTCGGACCTGTCCCTGCCCGGGGCCTACAACCCTGTCTGGATGGGGGTGTTTCACCTCCTGCCGGGATCGTCCATGATCCTCGAGCCCTTCCGCTACGCCCTGGGGGTCTCCCTGGCGCTGGGGCTCGCGTCCGCGGTGGGGGTGGTGGCGTTGCAGCGTCGCTTCGGTGCCTGGGTGGGGTGGGTGCTCCCCGGGGTGTTCGTGCTCGAGCTGGCGCTGCTGTCGCCGGTGCCTGTGCCTCTACCCACCTCCGCGCTCGAGCCCGATCCCGCGTATGCGGCCCTGGACGAGGTCCTACCCCCTGGGGCCATCATCGAGCTGCCCTACTTCACCCGGGGCAGCCACCGCTTCGAGCGGGTGCACTTCCTCAACCAAGTCACGCACGGGCGGGCCATCCCCGATGAGGTGACCGGCTTCCTGCCCCGCTACCTGCTGCAGAACCATCTGAGCTCGGAGCTCATCGAGCTGGAGCGCTGCAGTGAGCACTTGCTGATCCGAGACCACGACATGGCGCTCATCGACATCGATCGCCAGAAGCTGGTGGACGATGGCTTCGTGGGCATCGTGGTGGACCACAACGCCTACGAGAACGATCGCCGCCGAGACGCGGTGATGGCCCTGCTCGGGAAGCTCTCCCATCCCACCCGTCACCATGGCCGCGCCGTGTTCTCGCTGGTTTCCACCGACAACCCACCGACGTCCCAGGGCCCGGCGGCGGAGGACCCCGTGTCGTCACCGCCGCCCACGACGCCGTAGCGCTACGGCGCTCAGCGACAGCAACATCAGCCCCAGGCCACGGGCGCCCACGGGGGCGGCCGCGCACCAGCCGTCCTTGCCCTTGCCGCCCCAGGGGTAGGTGTCGGATGAGCCTCCGGTGTCCAGGCTTATGTCGCCCCCGGTCTGCTCGATGATCCAGTCCATGTGCACGTCGACCCGGGTGGCCCCAACGAAGCCATCGGCGCAGGCGTCTTCGCCTTCCTGGTCCTTCCACAGGCCCACGAAGGCGTTGACCCCGGCCAGCTCGTAGTCTCCGCCACCCAGCATCTCGAGGGCGGCGCCGCCGGAGTCGCCCTGGCACACGTTCTGGCCGTCGTCCGGGTCCCAGGCGTAGATGATCTCCCAATCGAGGTTGACAATGGGGATGTCCGCGTAGCGCTTGGTGCCCATGTCCTCGGCGTTGTCGTCGGTGATGCCGTAGCCCACGAAGCGAAGCTCCTGGCCGATCCATCCCGAGTTCACCTGGTCCTTGTTGAGGGGGATGGGCGTGATGGCGGGGAGCCCCGCGCCGGTCAGTTCGAGCAGGCCGATGTCGTCGGTGTAGGTGCTGTCGTCGAAGTCGGGGTGGGCGATGCCCCGAGCCACCTTGACGGAGTCCTCGACGCCGGTGGTGAGCAGGTCGGCGCCGGTGACCATGTAGATGTCGGCGCCAGCGTAGTCCACGTTCATGGCCTCTACGCAGTGGGCGGCGGTGAGGGCCCAGGTGGCGCTGATCAACGTGGCGCTACAGAATGGGCCGTACAGCGAGCCGTCGTACTCCACGGTCAGGGCCGTGACCGCGCTGGGCTCGGCGGTAGGGTCGCCGTTGACGATGACCGGGATCCGCAGCCCGTCAGCGTGGGCGGCGAGGGACAGGATGAGCGTGGGGAGCATGTTCATGGCGTCTTCATCCTGGGCTCGACAGCGCGCCTTGGCAAGTCCAAGGATAAGAATGCTTGACCACGTGGACTGTGTACTACATAGTACTCATTATGAGCGATAAGCCCTTCGGTTCCTGCATTCGTGAGCGGCGTCTGGCCTTACGAGCCGACGATCGCAGCTTCTCGTTGCGCCAGGTGGCCGCGGCCATTGGCGTCGAACCCAGCTACTTGTCCAAGGTCGAGCGGGGCGAGCAAGCCCCACCCTCCGAGGCCAAGGTGCGGGCGCTGGCCCAGGTACTGGGGGAAGATCCCGACGTGCTGCTGGCCCTGGCGGGCAAGGTCAGCACGGATCTGCTTCGGGTCATCCGACGGCGCCCCCAGCTGTTCGCTCAGCTCATCCGGCAGATCGACGAGCTCCCGGACCATGCGGTCCTGCGCATCGTGCGCGAGGTCCGAGACGGCACCTGGTAGCCCTGGAGGCACCCCATGATCGAGCTTCAGAACGACACCTTGGTCCTCTCGTTCCCCGAGGTCCACCCCGATGCGCGGCTGCGCATCAGCTTCCAGCGCACCCTGCGCATCCCCGATGACGGCAGCTCCTACCCTCTGCCCCCCAGCATCGGCGCGTTCCCCATCCGCCATGTGGACGACTTCGCCTCCCGGGTCCCCGGTCGCTGGCTCGAGCGGGGTGGGGTCATGCTGCCCATGTTCCAGGCCGAGGCCATGTGGCTGGACTTCGGTTCCGACACCGTCCCGCGCCATGGCGTGGCGTACCCCTTCGCCATCAAGATCGCGGCGGGGAAGATCAACGCGGCTTCGGGCGAGGACTGGCGCGAGGGTCTGCACCGGCGGCCACAGGACTACCTGGTGGCCCCAGAGCAGCCCTGGCTCGATGGCTACTGCGTCGAGAAGGGCTTCATCAACCAGTTCGTCGCCATGCCGCTGGGCTCCGGCTACTCCGCCGAAGAACAGCTGACAGGCCAGGCCGAGCACGGCGGTGTGCAGATCGCGGTCTACCCCATGAAGCGGGCGGTCTTCGAGCGGCGCTTCCCCGAGCGGGATCTGTTGGCCTCACGGTCCCCCAGGATGAGCGCTGCGCCTCCGGCCCCCTGCGCTGCTGCCCCCGTGGACTGCATGGACGCGGACATGGGCCTGGCCGCCGGCGGTCGTATGCGTCAGGAGATCTACGACGATCCCTTCGAGTTCAGCGACTGGGACACGGGCACACGCAGCCGCTGCTTCGTTCACCTGTGCAACTCCTTGGTGTGGCAGAGCATCACCGGCGCGGTGCCGCCCCACCCGGCCCCCACGGCTGCGGCGTACGCCCGTGCGGGCCTGCCGTGGTTCGAGTATTACAGCGAAGGCTCTACCGCCGTGGACGGCAGCCGTCGCTTGGCTGGGGTCAAGACCGTGGCCCAGCTGGCCAAAGAGAAGGGAGACATGGCGCTACCGGAGAACCAGAGCGTCACCCCCCAGAACATTCACCTCCTGCGCGCGGGCCTGAAGGGCGGTCAGGTGCGCGAGGGCGGTTTCTGAGGGGCGACTGTCTGCACACAATCCCTTGACCGAGACGAACGAACGATCGCTCCGCAGCGGGCACATACTCATCGAGCCCTCCATGTTCGGTGCGTCCTGATGTCGTCACGGATCTCGCTCCCGTCCTCCGCCGCTGTGTCCCGCTGGGGCCTCACTGCGGCGGTGTTCGCCTGCGCTTGCCAGCCCAACGACTCGAAGCACGGGATCTTCGAGCTCGAGGCGGCCCTGGCGCCGGCGGTCAACACCGTGGTGGAGCTGGAGTGGAGCAGCTACCAGCCCGGTCGGTCCTGGGTTGAGTACAGCGTGGACGGCGGGCCCCTCTACAGCACCGACACCAGCCTCGACGCCTCCACCTTCCACCACATGGCCCTGGTGGGGCTGCCTGCCTTCGCCGAGGTCGACTACGAGGTGTTCACCGAAGGAACCGACCACCTCGACGCCGAGTCGGGATGGATCGAGACCGCTGGCGTACCCGCCGGCATTCCCGATCTCGTGGTCACGGTCCACCAGGCCAGCGCAATGTCTTCCGAGCCCTACCTGTTGGCGGCGGTGGCTGGGACCGAGTCCTTTCTGCTCGCCATCGACAGGGCGGGACAGGTGCTGTGGTACCGCGAGCTGTCCAACACCTGGCCCGACCACATGGTGATGAGCTCGGACGTCGTGCGCGGTGGGCCTGACCTGCTGTTGAGTTTGACGAGCCGACTCCCGGAGACCAACCCGGGCAAGTTGATCACGCTGGATCTGCTGGGACAGGTGGTGGATGAGCTCGACATCGGCTGGGCTCACCACGACATGGTGCAGCTACCCGACGGAGGCGTCGCGGTGTTGCAGCATGACCTGCGCAGCTGGTTCGACCCGGAGCAGGGGCTCGAGGTGGAGGTCATCGGGGACGCCATCGTCGAGTTTGCGCCCGATGGGAGCTCCCGGCAGGTGTACAGCACCTGGGACTGGCGCGAGCCGGAGGTGCACGAACGTTTCTACAAGCCCGGCGCCCTCGAGGGGGACTGGACCCACGCCAACGGGCTGCACTTCGACGAGGACTCCGGCACCTACATGATGTCGCTGGGCTACGTCAACACCGTGCTTCAGGTCTCCGCGGCGTCCGGCGAGCTGGTCCGCGAGTTCGGTGGCGAGGGCTATCGCGTTGTCCAGGGCGAGCCCTTTGTGTTCCAGCACGACCCGAACTGGACCGAGGATGGCACGCTGCTGATGTCCTCGAGCATCGGCGAGAGCCACCGGGTCATGGCCATCGAGTACGCCTTGGACGATCTCGACGAATCGTTGTCCGAGCGGTGGTCCTTCGGCAAGGACGAGGCCTTCGAGTCCATGGCGGGCGGCCAGGCGTTCCGTCTGGACAATGGCAACACCCTGCTGAACACCGGCTACCGTGGCCTGCTGGTCGAGGTGAGCCCGGAGGGCGAGCCGGTGTGGGAGCTCTCCAGCCAGATGGGCGGTGTCTTCATCTCGGTGGTCTTCTTCGAGGACTTCTACGGCTCAGGCTAGAGTGGCACCCGGCCTATGCTCCGCGTAGGCTCCTGCGTGGAGGTCGTCATGCACCGCTTCGCTCTGTTGTCGCTCCTGCTGGCCGGTTGCCCCGGTGAAGAGCTCCTGGACTGCACCGGCATCGGCTGCGTCGACGGCCTCGAGGTCTTCTTCTCCCGAGCGTCCTACGAGCCGGGGGTCTACACCGTGGACATCGACCTTCACGGCGAGCTCATCCACTGCCAGGCGACCATCCCCTTGGACAGCGACACCAGCGATGGCTGCACGGACGCACGGGTCTCGCTGTTCCTCAGCGGCTCGATGCTCGAGGTCTCGGAGCAGAGCATCGACGGCTTCTTCCTGGACAGCGCCGACACGGGCGCCGTCGCCGTCACCGTCAGCTTGGACGATGCGCAGATCGGCTACGCGGCCTTCGAACCGGACTACCAGACCCTGCAGCCCAACGGGCCGGAGTGCGAGCCCACCTGCACCTACGCCAGCCGGGACATCACGCTGGACTGACATGAGAGATGGTCTTCTGCGCCGCCTGATCAAGCGCCTCGCCCGCTGGGTGCAGGCCGTGGATCTGCGGGTCGGGCGCTCGGTGCTGCGCCTCGAGGGCGAGCCTATGTACCGTCTCGAAGGGGCCTGCTCGGGCTGTGGGACCTGCTGTGAGCACCCTACGGTGCAGCTGCCCCGGGTCCTGTTCCACTTTCGGCTGTACCGGGGTCTGCTGGTGGCCTGGCATCGCCACGTCAACGGAATGGAATTCGAGCGTGCCGACCGGCGGGCCTGCGCCCTGGTGTTTCGATGCACGCACCTGGACCCCGACACCCAGCGCTGTGACAGCTACGACAGCCGCCCCACCATGTGTCGAGACTACCCCCGCCCCCTCATCTACCAGGTCGCTCCAGAGATCTTCCCCACCTGCACCCATCGGGTGATCTACCGCCACGCCGCCCGGCTCGAGGCCGCCCTCGAGGACCAGGACTTGCCCCCCGAGAAGCTCGCTGAGCTGAGGCGGAAGCTGGGGCTCGACTAGTCGCTCTGCGGCACCAGCTCGAAGCCGTCCAGGGCCAGCATGGCGTCGGCCTCGGCCTGGTCGAGGGCGTCGGCGGGGCTGGCGCTTCCCAGGGAAGACCTCAGGGGAAACGCCACGGCGTCGGAGCCATCGAAGACGGTGACCGTCTGGCCGTCGGGCGAGAACGAGATGTCGCGGGACATGGTGTGGCGTAGCAGCCACAGGGAGGGCTCCGCCAGATCCAGGTGCCAGATCACCACCGTGCCGTCGCGGTCCACCGTGGCGAGCTGGCGGCTGGGTCCGTGGACGTCCAGACCTTCGATGCCCTGGGGGTGACCGATGAAGCGCCGCAGCTCCCCACCGCTGTCGGCGTCCCACAGGATGGCCTGCTTGTCGCGGCCGGCGGTGACCAGGTGGTGGGAGTCCTCCACCCAGTCCAGGGAGTAGACCCAGTCGTCGTGCCCGGCGAGGGTGTGCAGCAGGCTGTGATCCTCCACACGCCAGACCCAGACCTCCGAGGTCCCCCCCGCGGCTGCGAGGAGGGTTCCATCGCTCGAGAAACCCACGTGGGTCACATGGACCGTGGGCTCGTCCAGCACGGCCAGCGCCGCCCCCGTCTCGACGTCCCATAGGCGCACGGTCTGATCCGAGGCGGAGGTGGCGAGGGTGCGCCCATCAGGAGAGAAGTCGACGCCCCAGACGGCGCCGTCGTGGCCCTCGAGGCGCCGCAGCAGCCGACCATCGTCGGCGGCGTGCAGCTGTGCGTGCGCGGGTGAACCCACGATGGCCACCATCTCACCGTTGGGGGAGAAGTCCAGGCCCCGCACGTCCTCGAGTTCGTGGGTCGCTGTCCACAGGTGAACGGCGTCGCTGGCGTCCCAGAGGTCTACGTCGCCCTCGTAGCTGGCGGTGAGGAGGCGGTCCCCATCGGGCGCGTAGGCCATGCGGTAGCCCGGTTCCGGTAGGTGCCACCGGGTCAGGGCGTCGTCGCGGTCCAGGTCCCAGAGGCGCAGCTGGCGGTCGTAGCCTGCCGATGCCAGCAGGTGACCGTCCGGCGAGTACGCTACCGCCGAGACCGCGCCGCTGTGATCGTCCAGCTTGGACAGCCGCCGACCTCCCGTCGCGCTCCAGATGCTCACCGAGCCCTTGGCGCCAGCGGTGGCCACCTGGGTGCCGTCGGGGCTGAAGGCGGCGTAGTAGAAGTAGTCGTCGCGGCTCTCGAGGGCCTCGAGCAGCTCGCCGGTGCGGCTGTCCCAGATGCGGGTGGTGTGGTCGGTGCACGCTCCGAGAAGGCGCCCTCCGTCGGGGCTGAAGGCCACCCAGTAGGTGTAGGCGGGCTGGGGCACCGGCATGCTCACCAGCTCCCGGCCACTGTGGGGATCGAGGATGCGCACGGGGTCGGAGTACGCGGCTACGGCCAGGCGCCCGTCCGGGGAGAACGCCAGGCCCGTGATGTCATCATTCACGGTGGGGTGCAGACCCACAAGGCTGCCATCCCGTGCGTCCCAGACCGCGACGTGGTCGAGATCCTGGCTGCCTCGACTGGCCAGGAGTCCGCCATCGGCCGACACCGCCACCACGGTGGTGGAGCGCAGCTCGGGGTGCTCGATGGTCATGGACGGCTCGGTGGCGCCGAGCTCCCAGACCTGCAGCGCGGGATCCTTCCCTCCGATCAAGAGGCGCTGGCTGTCGGGGAACCAGGCCGCGGCGTAGGTCACCGTGCCGCGGTCGGCGATGCGCATGACGTCCTCTCCGGTCTGCACATCGCGCACCGTGAAGCCGTGGGCGAACTCGGTGGTGACCACCCAGCGCCCATCGGGGGAGAAGGCCACCTCCATCATTGCATCGCTGCGGGGGATGCGGGCCGTGAGGCGCTCCACCCTTCGGAAGGCCGCCTGGTACAGCCGTGAGCTGGCCTTGACCAGCAGCCGGTCTGCGTCGGGCCGCAGCAGGCCGAAGCCGGGATCGTGGAAGGGGCCGGCGGGGTTGGCGGGGTTGTTGAGCTGGGATGCGGCGGCGAAGATGCGGGCCTTCATGGACTGCTGGTCGAGCAGCAGCCGGTCGGCCTCGAGCCCGTAGGCCTGGGCCAGTACGAAGTGGGCCTGCAGACGCTGCGCGTGCTCCTGGTCCCGTGCATCCTCGGCGTTCTTCCAGGCGCCGGCCACCAACACCAGGCTGACCAGCACCGCCAGCATCACCGCCGAGCTGGCGGCCACCGCGGCCTTGTTGCGGGCCGCGAAGCGCTGCAGCAGCTCCCATGAGCTGTATTCGTAGGCGTGCACCCGTCGGCCCGTCATGTAGGCGCTGATGTCTTCGGCCAGCTGGCTGGCGCTCTGGTAGCGCTGTGACGGGTCCTTTTGCAGGGCCTTCTCGGCCACCGCCACCAGCTCCGGGGGGGCCTGGGGGCACTGGGAGCGGACAGGGTCCAGTGGCTCGGTGCGGACCTGGGCCACCACATGGTATGGGTTGCTGCCCACGAAGGGGGGACGGCCGGTGAGGATCTCGTACAGCACGGCGCCGAGACCCCACACATCGGAGCGTTCGTCGATCTGATCGATCAGCCCATCGGCCTGCTCGGGGCTCATGTAGCTGGGGGTGCCCACGGCCCAGCCCGCCAGGGTCTGGCTGGCCCGCTCGCCTTGGAGCTGCTGCATCTGGGTGGCCATCTCCTGGCCCCGCGGGTCTTCCACGCCGTGGATCTTGGCCAGACCCCAGTCCAGCACCACGGTCTCGCCGAAGGCGCCCACCATGACGTTCGAGGGCTTGAGGTCCCGGTGGATGACGCCCTTGCTGTGTGCGAAGGCGATGGCGTTGCACATGTCCTGGAACGCGCCCAACAGCTCGAGCCGGGGCTCGAGGCCCTGGCAGTCCTTCAGGCGCTGGTCCAGGCTCTCCCCGCGCACGACCCGCATGGTGTAGTACAGGGCGCCGTCGGGGCGCTGGCCCAGCTCGTGCACCGGCACGATGTTGGGGTGCTCGAGCAGCCCGGTGACGCGGGCTTCCCGCAGAAAGCGGGTGATGGCGGTGCCCGCTGCGCTGTGGTGCTGAGCGCCGCCCGTCGCCGGCAGCAGCTCTTTCCAGGCGACCTCCCGGCCCAGGTGGCGGTCCATGGCCAGCAGCACCCGCGCCTGGCCGCCTCGTCCGAACTCATCCCCCAGGCGGTAGCGACCGGGCTGCTGGTGGGTGACCCGGGTGGAGTCGGGGGTGGGACGGGTGAGTTCCTCGGTGTCCGTGGGCTCGGCGGCGGGGATGTGGACGTCGGTGGAGATCTCGAGGGAGGCCGCGTAGGTCTGGGCCGCGGCCTGTCTGCCCCCGAAGGCCTCGAGGGCCCCGCTGGCGCCGGCTCCGCTGGCGCGGCTGGCTTCGGCCACCATCCCGGCGATCATGGTGCGCTGCTGCTCGGTGATGGCCCCGTCGGCCACCAGGCGCTCGCCCAGCTCGCGGTCGGGATCCGCCATGCAGGCTGCGGCGGCCGCCATGACCCCGTCAGCGGGGGCCAAGCCCAGCTGAACGGTGAGCACGGCGAACAGTAGCTGCCGGTCGGAGGGCTGGGCGGGCATGGGAGCGCCGGGGTCGGAGACCCCCGCAGCTTACTGACTTTTCGAGATGCGCTCCAGGGCCTCCTGCCCGAGGCGCCAGGCCTGGGCGGCCGCGCTGGTGGCGGCCTGGGTCGCCAGCGGCGTTTTCGGATCACCGCGCTGGAGTTCGAGCCCCGAAAACGATCCTGGAACGGGATGGGATAGAACGGCCCCGATCCCCTGGAGGCACCGCTGCTTCGCCCCTGGTTCTTCGCTGCGTCCGTCGCCTCGGTCTGCGCCTGGCTACTGCCCGGCGTCGCGGCTGCAGAGTCCCTGGTGACCCTGCGAGACCCGGCCTATCTGCAGCGCGGGGGTCCTCAGCAGGCTCGCCCCGTGCCGCAGCGGGTGCGGCAGATCGTCTACCCAACCCTGGGGATGCCCGCGCTGGTGCAGCCCGCCTCGCGCTTTTCTGTGCTTGTGGCCGCCGACTGTAGACCCGATCTGTCCTCCCTCGAGGCCAGGCTCGAGCTGGTGCGAGCCCCCGACCATGTCCAGCACCTCGAGGTGTTGGGCCTGGGCCCCCATCAGCCCGAACCTGGGCTGTGGACCGTCCACCTGCGGGCGCCGGCGGGGCTGGCCTCGGACAGCTGGGACCTTGTGATCGCTGATGACGCCTGCGTCTCTGACCGCCAGTCCTCTGCTGTGCGGGTGCACCGAACCGGCGACAGCTTTCGCTTCGCGGTGCTGGCGGATGAGCAGGTGGGCGACCCCACCGGGCTGTTGTCGGGCGGCGAGCAGAACGGCGAGCTGTACCCCGGACGGGGGCTTGTGGACCTGGCCGAGCGTCGCCGCCTGCAGGTGCGCGAAGAGCTCGAGTTCCTCGATCCTCTGTTCGTGCTCTACCCCGGGGATCTGTGCTTCGGCATGGACTACCTCAGCGAGTACGCGGCGGTGGCCGACCGGCTGGCCGACGCCCGCCTGGCGGTCTTCGCCGTGCCGGGCAACCACGACGCCTACGCGGTGCACCGGGTCAGCGCGCAGCCCGGCTGGCATCGCCAGGTCCACAAGGCGGCGTTCTGTGTCGGCCGCTTCTCTCCCAGCTCGCCCGTCGACGGCGTGGCTGCGGTGGGGGTGTGTGTGCTGCAGCGCTTGTCCGATGTGTTGGACCTGCAGCTCGAGACCGACGGCTTGCAGGCCTGGCGCGGCACCCTGGGGCCCGACAGCTACGCCTTCGAGCTGGGCGGGCTGCGCTTTGTGGGCCTGAACACCTATGGGGGCAGCATCGCCCGGCGCACCGCTGTGCCTGTCTCCATGGGGCGGCTGCGGGACTGGGTCGAGCTCGACCTGCTGGCCGAGGCGGGGCTCGATCCCTTGCTGGGCGCCCCGCTTGTGGACAACTTTGGGGGCTTCCTCGCCCCGTCCGAGCTGGGCTGGCTCGGGCAGCAGGTCGCCAGCGCTCGGGCTGCGAACCAGGGCCTGGTGGTCTTCGGGCACCACGACCCCAGCGGTGTCTATCTGGGGGAGCTCGCGGTGCGCCCCAACGAGCCCTTCGGGCAGGACCCGGTGGCCTTGGGGGGCTTCGAGGTCTGGAACTTCGACCAGTCTTGGGACAGTCAGCCGGGCGACGGTGTCGAGATCGAGAGCTCCACGGCCCACACCGGCGCACGGCTGGTGCGTGAGATCGGAGACCAGCCTGCCACCTTGGTGGTTGGGCACGCGCACTACGACAGCGATCGCCTGCTCACCACCGGTCCAGGGGCCGACGGGCCTTCCCAGCTGTCCCTGGTGCAGGCCACCACCGGGGGGGCCGGCCTGGCCCGCGACGGCGCCTACCGTGGCTACCGCCTGGTGGAGGTGGAGCGGGGTCAGGTGGCCCAGGCGAGCTTCGAGCCTTCCCTGGACTGGGCATCGGTGCCCCTGGGCAATCTGTGGGTCGAGGATCTCCCCCGGCCCGACGGCCCTCCGGATCGCGCCGTGGTCTCCGGGCTGCCCCGCGCCACCACCGGCACGCTGCGCTTCGAGCTGCCTTCGAGCATCCAGGGCTATCGCTTCTTCGCCCAGGACGGTGACCAGCGCACGCCGCTGCCCCTGTCGGATCTCGGCTTCGGCGATGCAGGGCTGGTGGCTTGGGTAGACGTCGAGCTTCCTGCCGCCCGCCCCGAAGGCGTGGTCGCCCGCCGGGACAATGAGCTCTCACGGCGGGTCGTGCGCTGGGAGCAGGCCCAGGGCAACGAGCCGCCCCGTGCGCGCATCTCCTTCAGCGGTCGCCGCGCGCCAAGGGACGGTCGGCCGCTGCGGATACGGGCGGGTCGCCAGCTGAGACTCTCCGCCCTCACCAGCGACGACGAGGCCGTGCTGCTCTCCGCGAGCTGGTCGGTGGGTGGGTTGGCCCTGGAAGGCCTCGAGCCGCGCCTGGTGGTCCGCCGACCCGGCCGCTACCCCGTGCGCTTGCGGGTGGTGGACGACTGCGGAGCCGTGGATGAGGCGGCGGTGGAGCTGCGGGTTCGGCCCGCGCTGTGGCCGTGGAAGCGGCAGGGCGCGAGCCACGAGGACGAGTCGGGATAGAGTCGAGCTGTGTGGCTGCTTCTGCTATTGGCCTGCGAGCCTTCCCCGCCCCCTCCACCGGCACCGCCGTTCCGGGGTGATCCGCCCTGTCCGGCGGGTATGATCGAGCTGGGCCCGGGCCGGGCCATGATGGGCTCGGCGAACCCCAGCCATGGTCCCGCCGAGATCCCGCTGATGGACATCCAGGTGGAGCACTTCTGCATGGACCCGTTCCCCTTTCCCGGCCAGGCTGGTGATCACTACCCGGTGGATGGGATCGCGTTTCGTCAGGTGGGGGACTGGGAGCGGCTGCTGGAGGCCTATGGGCGTCGGCTATGCACGCCCGAAGAGCTGCTCTGGTCCAGCGGCTCGGGGCCCGTCAACCTGCCCTACGCCGTGGGTGAGCAACGGGGCCTGCTGTGCGAGCCCTTCGACGACTGGGAGCGCATGTCCCCCATGGGGAGCTGGCCCGCGTGCGTAAGCCCCTGGGGCCTGTACGGGTTCAACGTGATGTCCACCTGGTCCAGCGCGTCGGCCGCCATGAACGCTTACCGCCAGGAGCTCCACCCCAAGCCCTACGCGGTGCTGGGTGGCGCCAACCGCGACGACACCTTCTACGCGCCCACCAACTTCGGCATCCACGAGCACGGCCTCGAGGACTTCCCCTACTACGACGACCAGTTGAGGGTCTGCGCCGATCCCGGGCCCCATGCCGATCCAGCGGACTGGCAGGTGTTTCGACAGGCCGCCAGCAACCAGGGCAGCTTCGGCGCGGCCATGGCGTGGCACCAGGCCTATGGCCCCGGCGCTTCGGTCCACGACGCCTGGTCAGCGCCGCCGTTGCCCGATCCGGAGCCCTGGTGGTGAGCGAGCGCCCCGTCCCCCGCTGGCTGCTCTGGGCCTGTGTGGCCGGAGTGGCTCTGCTGGCTTTCGCCTTCTTCGGCGTGGGCTGTTCCACCGCGTGGGCTCGCATCGCGGCGCTGCGCACGGTGGAGCCCTACGCCTTGGCGGTCCAGGAGCAGCTGCTCTACAACTTCTCCCAGGGCGGCTCGTTCTTCCAGACCATCCACACAGGCTACGACGACGCCTGGACCTGGTCGGGCCATCGGGCCGGCACCCTGCCCCTGGTGGGGCTCATCTACGGCCTCGCGCCGTCGCCCTTCACCCTCACAGGCATCCTGATCGGCGGCGTCACTCTGGGTGTCATTCCCGCAGCTGCGCTGGGTCGGCAGGCGTTCCGGCACCCGCTGGGGCTGCTGGTGGGCGCGCTGCTCTACCTGGGCTGCCCGGCGGTGATGGGGCTGGCGCTGCAGGACTACCAGGATCTGGTCTTCGCCCTTCCGTTCTTGATGTTCACCCTGTGGGCACTGCGGGCCCGGCGGCCCTGGTGGGTGTTGCTGGGCGCGATCCTGGGCTGCCTGCCCCGGGAAGAGTGCATCCCGGTGGTGGTGGCAGCGGCGGTGATCACCTTCGATCCTCGCTGGGAACGTCGCTGGCGGCGCTGGCTGCGAAACCTCGGGCTGGCCGGTGGCGTGGCCCTGGTCTACGCGCTGCTGCTGGCGCTGGCGTTCCCCGTGGACGCCGGCTCCCACGACATGCCCATGGCCGCGTCCCTGGGTGGCATGGTGGACCCTGCTCAGCGCTTCGAGCTGTTCGGGTTGCTGCGGCTCGAGAGCTTCTACGCCATCGTCTGGGCGCCGGTGGGGCTGGTGGGACTGCTGTCTCCCCACACCTTGCTGCCCGGTCTCGGGCTGATGTTCATGCACATGACCGTGCCTTGGGGCCACGGGGTGGACCGCCACTGGAGCGGTCACGTGCACCACCTGGCGCCCCTGGTGCCCTTCTTTGTAGCTGCCGCCATCCTGGGCGCTGCCCGTCTGGCTCGCCTGTGCGCCCACCCGCGCCTGGGCCGTGTGGGACGGGTCTTGCCCTGGTCCGTGGCGGTGGTGCTGCTGGGCTACGGGCTGTGGTGGAACCTCGCCTGGGCGGCGGGCTTCAACCTGGTGCTGCGACCCTGGCCCAGCATGCCGGAGCACTGGCATCCTGCCTGGTCCCTCATTGGATCGCTGCCGACCGATGCTGTGCCCATCGTGCCCATCGATGCCTCGCTGACCGCCTCGGCGCGTCCCCTGTCCTACACCTTCAGCGAGAGCCTCGAGGACAAGGCCCCTGGCCGTGGGCTGGGCGCTGGCACCCACCTGCTGGTGCACGAGGACAACACGGCTGTGGTGAAGTGGGGACAGGCCATGCCGGGCGCCACGGTGGTGGGCGAATCCGACCCCTACCTGCTCATCGGCTGGACCCGCGGCAGCGAGGATGTCCAGGCGGGCTGGTGGCAGGGCGACCGCGACGCCTTGCGAAGCTGGCCCTACGAGTACGGTGGCTACCAGCTGCCGCCGGGTGTCGCGCCATCGCCCCTCGAGACGGATCCCGTGCTGCCCGTTCTACCTCCGCAGCAGCGACACTGACGTGGGTTAGCCGTCGACCGCGACGTCGTAGCCGCAGGCGCAGCAGCCGCTGGCGAGCAGTGCGAGCGTGGCGGTGAGTAGAGTGTTTCGCATGGCGTCCTTCGGAGTGCCCTGGGGTACAGCATGACACGGCCGTAGAACGCTGGCGATCCAGCCAGCGAATCCAGGCGGGTCTGTAGCGGGAGCCGCCGAAGGGACCGAGGACTGACCGCGGGGACTTGCCACGATCTGTTTCGGGAACCAAGTTGTTCGTTCGTCACGCGAGGGAGCTGCTGTGCTCACCTGGATGACATCCTGGGCCATCGAAACCGTGGACCTGTTCCGGCTCATGGCCCCCTACCTGCTTCTCGGCCTTTTGCTGGCCGGGTTGCTGCACGTCAGCGTGCCCAAGTCCTGGGTCACCAAGCACATGGGTGGCCGCGGGGTCGGGGCCGCGGTCAAGGCGTCGCTGGTGGGTATCCCACTGCCCCTCTGCTCTTGCGGGGTCATTCCGTTTGCCGACTCGTTGAAGCGGCAGGGGGCCTCGAAGTCCTCCATCACGGCTTTTCTTATCGCCACACCACAGACCGGGGTGGACTCCATCCTGGCCACCTCGGCCATGCTCGGTCCGGTGGTGGCCCTGTGGAGGGTGATCACTGCGCTGGTCTCCGGCGTCATCGGCGGCGCCCTGGCGGGGGCGGTGGACCCAGAGCCACCCCTGGACGCCAGGGCCATCGAGGCAGCCGGCGGCGCTGGCCTGCCCATAGGTTGGAAAGCCAAGGGTCGAGAGCTGGTCAGCTACGGCATGGGCATGCTCATGGAGGACATCGCCTTCTGGCTGGTGGTGGGCATGGTGGTGGGTGGGGCCATTGGCGCCTTCGTTCCCGACGACCTCTTCACCTCCGCGGTGTCGCATCCGGTGCTGCAGTGGGGCGCGGTCATGGTGGTAGCGGTGCCGCTGTATGTCTGCGCCACCGGCTCCATCCCCATCGCCGCTGCGCTGGTGGCCAAGGGCTTGCCCCTGGGCGCGGCCATCGTGTTCCTCATCGCTGGGCCGGCCACCAACGTGGCCACGCTGACGGTCTTCACCCGTGCCCTGGGCAAGCGGGTTGTGGCGGTCTACCTCGGCACCATCGTGGTGGTCAGCCTGGCCTTCGGGCTGGCCTTCGAGTGGATTTTTCCCGATATGACGCTCCCCGTGTCGATGGCCCACAATCACGATCACGGCCTGATGGCCGAGGTCACCTGGTGGGAGTGGGCCTCCAGCGCGGTGCTCGTCGTCGTGCTGGCGCGCGCGCTGTGGATTCGCGGTGCGGCCCGGATCGCCAAGTGGCGCCCGGCGCCAGCAGTACAGACTTCTTTCTCTCGAACAGGAGACTCCGAAATGGAAATCATCAACCTCTCGGTCAAGGGCATGAGCTGCGGTCACTGCACCGGCACGGTGGACAAGGCCCTGCGCGGCATGGACGGTGTGCGCGAAGTGGACGTCAACCTCGAGGCCGGTGTTGCGGTGGTGTTCGGCAACGGCTTGGACATCCCAGCGCTCATCGCCGCGGTGGTGGAGAGCGGCTTCGAGGCCGAGCAGATCACGGCCACCCCCGGTGGCGGCTGCGGCTGTAACTGCGGCTGCAACTAGGAGCCCGTGGGGCATTCCGAATCTGCTCCGGCCCGCGATCCGCACACCCGGGCTCGCCCTGGCCGGCGGCGATGAGCTCGACGTGCTGAAAGCACGCCTTCGACCACCACCACCCAGAACATGCCCAGGCGCACGCCTCACGGCCCTCGCGACGATCCGGAACCGGCGTCACAGATCCTTGCCTTCGCAAGGCCTGCGCCGCCTATGCCCCACACGCTCCTAGCGCAGGGTCGGCGGGCGTCGGCGGGTGCAACGTGCGGCAGCGGGCCTGATCTGCACGCCATGTACGGGTGAACACAAAGAATCCGCGGCTATGCCCTTGTGAACGCAAATCTGCGTCGGCCTGTGGTCCCCTCGAGAGGCTGCGGGCCGTCCCGGAGTGCGAATTGGCGCGTCTGCACCCCTCTGCGGAGGGTGGAGTCGGTGTCGTTTTGCGTTCGGCCCGACATAGCCGCAGGATCTTTGCGTTCGTGTGGACATAGTGTGCGGACTCAGATGCACGATGGCCGCTGGCTACGGTTGCGCCGGTGCAGCCTGGGCGCGGCGAGCTCCACCAGCTTGGCGTAGGCCCCGCGGTGCACGCGGCCGTCGCGATAGCGGCGCCACTCGGGCAGGCCGGTCAGGGGCTGATCGTACAGCGGGCCGAAGCGGTGGTCGCCAGCGACGCGCCCGATGAGCAGGCCGTCCCCCCGCGGCAGGTGTGGTGTGCGGGTGATGGTGCTGGGCGCGACATCCAGCAGGCGGGCGACGTCGATGGCTCGCTGGGGCGTCAGCTCCACCAACGCTTGGATCAGCAGCGTGCGGGCGGGTCCGCGCCGCCGCAGGTCGTCCATGGTGGTGCGGGTGAGGGCCGAGACGGCGGCCTCGACGCTCTCCGTGGTGTGGTCATGCATGCCGCGCAACCCGAAGGGCAGATCGGTGCCGTCCACGGTGACGCTGGGGTCGCTCGACACGTAGGCGTGGAAGCGGAAGGGATCCCGCTCGGGGGCCAGTATCCCCGGCAGGGCCAGCCCCACCGCGTCGCGGTGGGTGGAGTAGGCCCAGGCCAGCGGATCGCCCACCAGGTGGTCTCGGCAGGGGTTGAGGTGGACGTAGCGAATGCTGCGGTCCAAGTGTTTGCGGGACCGTAGCGGTTCCGGGGGCGGTGTGGGCAGCCACACTGCGCGCCCCTGTTCGCCGCGGCGGTGGTTGCGCCAGCGTGCGTAGCCGCTCAGGCAGCCGAGCCATGCTGGCCAGCGCGGGCGCCGCATCACGACGTGTACGTGGTCCGGCATGATAACCGCGGCGTGGATGGGGCCCAGGGCCAGGACGCGGGACCACAGCGTTGCGGCTTCGTGCCAGTCGTGGATCAGCCAGTAAGGAGGGACCGAGTGGGCGACGAGGTGTTGCATGGCCTGAGGCAATGCACGGGACGTGCCAGCCGAACTCCTTGGGGCTGGCCGCTTGCACGATCCCCGAAGCAAGCGCACAATCGCCGATTTGCCTGCCCTGGGGTCCCCGCTGGACGTCCAATAAACGACGAAGATCGTCGAGAACTCGACACCCTCCTTCGTCGATCTTCGCCGGTGGTCCTCGCCGCGATAGCAGGGGCTCCAGCCCTGGAGTCACCATGAAGATCGTCGTCATCACCGGCAGCACCCGCGGCATCGGCCTGGCCTTGGCCCAGGCCTTCCTCGAGCGCGGTTGTTCCGTGGTCGTCTCCGGACGCAAGCAGGCGGATGTGGATGCTGTCGTCGCGTCCCTGGCGGAGTCGTTCGAGGCCTCGAGGGTCGCGGGTAAGGCCTGCGACGTCACCCAGCCCCAGCAGCTCCAGGGGTTGTGGGACGCTGCGGTGGAGCGCTTCGAGCGGGTGGATGTGTGGATCAACAACGCGGGCATCGCCCATGGGCAGGCCATGCTCTGGGAGCACGACATGGACCTGTTCGGGCGCATCGCGGCCACCAACCTGGCGGGGGCCATGAGCGGCTGCTCGGTGGCCATCCGTGGGATGCTCACTCAAGGGGGCGGCGCTGTCTACAACATGGAAGGCTTGGGCAGCGACGGCCGCACTGTGGACGGCATGATCCCCTACGGCGCCACCAAGCGAGCCCTGCGCTACATCGACGATGCCATCGTCAAGGAGCTCGCGGGTACCCCCGTCATCGCTGGCTCCATCCTGCCGGGCATGGTGGTCACCGACCTGCTGCTCGCCGGGCTCGAGGGGCCCCCCGAGAAGGTGGCCCAGGCCAAGAAGATCTTCACCATCCTGGCCGATCGCACCGAGACGGTGACCCCTTGGATCGCCGACCGCGTGCTGGCCAACACCCGCAACGGTGCGCGCATCAGCTGGCTGACCAACACCAAGGCCGCCTGGCGATTCATGAGCGCGCCCTTCTCCAAGCGCGACCCCCTGGGTCTGAAGGACCGCTAGCGCTCGACCTCGAACTCACCCGAGTAGACCACCAGCATGCCCGAGTAGACCACGGTGCCGCTGAACTCACCCATGAGGGTGTCGTCGTCGGTGAACTCGCCCGTCCAGTCGTCGGCGATGATGATGGCCGCGCCGCTGCCCACCGCGACGGTGCCTTCGGCGTCGGGGTCGCTGGTGATGTCGCCATCGAGCACGCCGGTCTGGGTCCCCAGCAGGGTGGCGGCCACGCCCAGGAAGTCGCAGGCGCCGGTGCCCGAGAGCTGGGTGCTGGCGGTCTCGTCGACCTCGATGGTGGCGGTGCCCACGCAGGTGTCGGTGAGACCGAGCGCGGCGACGGTGACGGCGATCTCGAGGTCGCCGTCGTAGGTGCCGTTGCGGGTGAACGGGTCGGCGGTGTCCACGGGGCAGTCGTCGGTGAGGCCGGCGTCGGTGTCGTCGCAGTCGGTGTTGTCGGCGACGTAGCCGGTGGGCTGGAGGCAGGCCTCGACGTCGTCATCGTCGTCGCCGTAGCCGTCGCCGTCATTGTCGGCGTACCAGGTGCTCGCGTCCGTCACGCCCGCGTCGTCGTCGTCCACCGCACCATCACAGTCGTTGTCGGCACCGTCGCAGATCTCGTCCATGGCCGGGTTGATCATGTTGTCGGTGTCGTCGCAGTCGGTGTCGTCGGTGGTGGTGCTGGGCGGCTGCAGGCAGGCCTGGGTGCTGCTTCCCGGGTCGCCATAGCCATCGCGGTCGGCGTCCGAGTACCAGGGGGTCATGCTGGCGGGGTCGGTGCTGTCGTCTGCATCGTCCAGCAGGCCGTCGCAGTCTTCGTCGGCGCCCGCGTCGTCACAGACCTCGGTGGCGTCGGGGTTGATGGCGGCGCTGTGGTCGTCGCAGTCGGTGTTGTCCAGCACCTCGCCGCTGTCGGCGGCGCAGCGGTTGGTGCCCGTGGCTTCGGCGTCACCGAAGCCGTCGCCGTCACCATCCGGGAAGAAGGTCAGGGTGTCCAGGGCGTCGGCTTCGTCGGTGCCGCCGTCGCAGTCGTTGTCCACGCCGTCGCAGTATTCGTCGGCGTCGGGGTTGATCTCGTCGTCGTCGTCGTCGCAGTCGGCGTCGTCCAGGACGTAGCCGTCCGGTTCGACGCAGTCCTCGACCGACGTGTCGGGATCGCCGTAGCCGTCGGCGTCATCGTCGGCGAACCAGGTCTTGAAGGTGATGTCCTCGTCCACCTCGTCGTCGCAGTCGTTGTCCAGCCCGTCGCACCACTCGTCGGCGTCTGGGTGCATGTCGGCGTTGTCGTCGTCGCAGTCATCACCGGTGGCGGCGTAGCCCGCGGTGCCCTCGCAGCCGGTGGTCTCGGTGTCTGCGGCGCCGTAGCCGTCGAGGTCGGCGTCGAGGTAGAGCACGCCGGTGACGGCTTCGTCCACCGCTCCGTCGCAGTTGTTGTCGCGGCCGTCGCAGGTCTCCACCGCGCCGGGGTGGATCAGGGGGTCGCGGTCGTTGCAGTCTTCCCACTCACCGTAGCCATCGGCGTCGGCGTCGGTCATGCCGCCGGTGTCATCGCTCTTGGGACAGGCGGTGAGGAACAGGCTGGCGAGCAAGGCGAGGGGAAGGGAGCGCATGGGACCTCCGAGGGTGCATCCAGCGCAACTGTACCGTCTCGGAGGGGGTGACGGCTACCCGTCACTGCGAGGATGGCCGGCCGCGCCGTGCTTGCCAGCTACCCGTCCCTCGGGCAGGTTGTCCGGGTGGGACCCATTCCTCATCGAGCCTACGACCTGCTGGTCCTCGTGACCCTGGCGCAGGGCTGCACCTGCCCGCCCGTCACGGGCATGGTGGTCTGGGATCCGGGAGACCACGCCAGCGATGAGCAGGTGTATGAGATCTACGACACCTTCCATGAGTTCGAGGCCTGGACTGGGGTAGGCACGGTCTGCTCGCCGGGTGTGAAGATCCACGAGGTGCTCGGCGCAGGCGGCCGCACCACGCTGGCCGGGGGCTGGCTCCACCTGGACCCGAGCTACATGCCCGAGGCGCGCTGGGCGACCCGTCACGAACTGTGCCACGCCTGGGACATCCAGCAGGGCTTCGTGAGCCTGGACTACCCAGAGATCTTCGATGGGTCCGGTGTTGAGCCCAGCGCGCTGTACCCTACGGATCGCCTGCGGAGGATGGAGAGCTTCGCGTTGGCCTGTGACGATGGCTGGAGCGACCGGGGCTTCGTGCTGGGTGTCGATGAGGCCTGCGGTCTGGACCTGGTGGGTGACGCGGAGCGCTTCATGGCCGATGAGGTCTACGGGCTGGCGGAGACCGGTTGGCCCTACCTCGGTCCGATCGTCCTCGGCCTCGAACGCAGGCCATGGCACACATCGTACAACTGGACCATGGCGGCGGCGGGGGATGAGCTGTTTGTCTACCGCCGCGAGCGCCTGGATCGGCCTGACGTGGGAGGCTGGGCCGCGGCGCCCCCCGATGATGGGGTGGACCCGGTGCTCCAGTACGGCACCAACTGGATCGAGCGCGTGGACCCGTGGTCGGGCCGGGTGGTGTCACGGATTCGTATCCCCACCGACGTCTGGGATCCGTCTGGCTGGCGATTGCTGGATGGCGAGCCCGAGCCGCTGCTCGTGCGGCTTGCGGGCGAGGGGACCCGCGCCTGGCGGGTGGGTGCCGATGATGCCCTCGTCGAGGTCCCGTTTCCGCCCATCCCCAGCACCTACGCACTGGATGACGGTGTCGTCCGCGGAGGCACCGCCTGGCTGCACTACCATGACGACGAGAGCTGGGGGCTGCGTGCCATCAACCTGGAGGACGGCTCGGTGGCGCTCGTGCCGGGCGGTCACCACCCCTGGTGGATCCAGGATCTTGGCGATGCCCTCCTGCTGCGCGAGGGCCAGGGAGACGAGCGCCAGTTGGTGTGGCTGGAAACCGACACGGGAGCCAGCAGCCGCATGTCACTGGGGGCGGACGGCTTTGTGCAGGTCGCCCGTGTGCTGCCCGACGGGCGCTTGGTGGCGCTGCTGCAATTCACCGATCCGTCTTCCGGGGATGAGCTCACCGTGCCCGCGCTCTACGATCCCAGCGAGGGCGGCTGGCGCATGGACCCAAGCGCGTGCGCCCAGGCTCGGCTCGAGCGTCCGCTGGAGGACAGCGTCACCATGCACCCCCGTCTGCTGCTGGCCGACGGTGAGCTGTGGCTCTTCGAGGAGCTGCGGGGGAGGTCTGATAGCAAAGCCAGCCTCACCCGCCTCATCATCCCACCCCGCTGACCGCGTCTCGTCGCCACACGCTGGGGCTGGCGCCCACAGCCCGCTCGAAGGCGGGTGACGGCTACCCCTCAGTCCGGGCTCGGGGTTCCGTCAGCACAGATCGCCAGTCTGGGTGCGCTGGGTCGGGGAGGAGATCCCTGTACATCCGGCGGGGATGGTACTCGACGGTCGGGGATTCGGAGGGGGGGGCAGGGGCCCCGTCCCGGTGCGTACAGTCCCCCGGCGCGGATGACGACGCCGCGTCCTCGGGTCCAGGCGTGGAATTGGGATTCGACCTCCAGGATGCGGTGCGCGCTGGGGGTTGTCCCAAGTGGTCCGTCCTCGTCCACCGTCCCTTGCGCCCCGGCGTAGGCGCCGGTGGAGCTGATCAAGAATGACCTGGCTGGGGCTGGCACCGCTGCGAGTATTCGGATGGCCGCATCCTGGGCCTCGTGACCGGGCAGGGCCAGTAGCAGCGCGTCCGAAGCGGAGAGCTCGGCGGTCGGTGAGCCTGTCCTCGGCTCGATCCCGCTCCTGCGTAGTGCCTCGTGGCGGGCCGTGGTGCGAGTGTAGGCAAGAACGGTCCCTGCGCTCTGTCTCCAGCGGGTGCACACCCGCGCACCGAGGGTGCCCGCCCCCCAGACCAGCAGCCTCACAGGGGCTTTTGCCATGGTCCCCCCACCTCGCTGACCGCCTCCCGGCGCCACACGCTGGGGCTAGCGCCCACGGCGCGCTTGAAGGCGCGGCTGAAGGCGGCCTCGCTGGTGTAGCCGACGCGTTCGGCGACCTCGTTGATGCTGTCTCCCCGGCGCAGGCCGCGGCGGGCCACCAGCATGCGCCAGCGGGTGACGTAGGCGGCGGGGGCCTCGCCCACCACGCGCTCGAAGCGCTGGTAGAAGGCCGAGCGGGACATGCCCGCTGCGCGGGCCAGGCGGGCGGCGGTCCAGGGCTGACCGGGGTGGTGGTGCAGGGCGGCCAGGGCGCGGGATAGCTGGGGATCGCCCAGGGCCACCAGCCAGGAGCCGCCCTGGTCCTGCTGCTGAGCCACCCAGGCGCGCAGGGCCTGGATGAACAGCACGTCGGCTAGGCGCTCCACCACGATGGCGGCGCCGGGGCGGTTGCTGGCTACCTCGTCGGCCAACAGGCGCAGGGTGGCGTCGAGCCAGGCCGCGGTGGAGCCGGCGGTGCCCGAGGCGGCGATGAGTGGGGGCAAGGACGGCAGCAGCGCGGCACGGGCCTCGGCGCCGAAGCGGAAGCTGCCGCAGAGGATGGAGGTGTCCACGCCCCCGCCACCGTGGTGCACGCAGGGCAGCCCGTCGGAGCCCGGGTCGCAGGGCAGGGCGCGGATGTGCACCGACCGGGTACCGGGCGGGTCACAGAGCACGTGGGGGTGGCCGTGGGGCAGCACCAGTAGGTCGCCGGCCCGGAACGGGGTGGGGCGGTCCATGCCCTCGACCTCGATCCACCCGGCGCCCCGGACGATGACGTGGAAGATGGCCGCCTCGGAGCTCTTGGTGTGCACGGCGTAGGGGCGAGACAGGGCAGCCCGGCAGAACACCGAGCCGTGGACCTCGAGCAGTGACAGCGTGCCGCTAAGGGCATCCATGGGGGCGCCAGTGGACGAATAGCATTGAAAACGGGATGAACAGTCATACAGACGTCCAGAACCATGGACTATCTATGGAGTGTCCACAGCGGACGTCAACCCGAAACAGGAGAACATCATGCTTCGCGTCTGGATCGCCACCATCCTCAACTTCTTCCTCCCCGGCGCTGGCTACATGATCAACGGTCACCGCTGGGCCCTGGGCCTGGTCTTCCTGCTCGGCGCGTTCGGACTGACCTTTGTGGAGTTCTCCATCCGGCCCCTGGACATCACGCTGTACTGGACCATGTTCGCCACGGTGCTGCTGATGAACACCGCGTTCGCCATCGACGCCTTCCGCGAAGGCAAGGAGTTGATGATCGCTCGTCGTGAGGGGCGCTGGGAGCCCGAGTGTGTGGCCCGTCAGCGGGCGTCGTGAGCCGCGGCGGGAACTCCCTCGCGGCGTCGCCAGCCCAGCAGCAGCCCGGCCAGGGTCAGCAGCGCCCAGGTCGGGCCGCTTCGTGGGCTGCTGGAGCAGGCGCAGCCCTCATCGTTTCCGTCCGGTGATCCGGAGTCGGTGGTCTCATGCAGCTCGCCATCACCCCAGGCGATCACCCAGCCCCCGTCGTGCTCGATAGCCAGCTCGGGCTGACCGTCGGCGTCCAGGTCGCCCAGGCTGCGCACGCGGGTGCCGAGCTCGCAGGCCTCGGCGCTCCCAGTGATGGTCAGGTCCACGACCTGGCCGTCGATGTGTACATCGCCGATGGTGACCGAGCCGGCTTCGGCCATTCCTCCGTTGGTGACCATGGGTCGACCCAGGGCCATGCGGTGCACCCCGTCGCCGTCGGTGTCCCCCAGCGAGCTCGAGGAGATCTCCTCGCCGTTCAGCTCGCTCATCTCCGCGATCAGCTCGAGATCGGCGTGGCCGGCGTACAGCAGCGCCCCGGATCGGTGGCCGATGAGCACGTCGTCGCAGCCGTCGCCGTCCATGTCGCCCACGGCGGCCAGCTCACGGCCGAACTTCTCGATGCCGTACGGTTCCTCGAGCTTTACCCAGTCCGCTCCGATGGTGGGGCCTCCGGTGTAGATCACGACGCTCTCGCTGTTGTAGCCTCCGCTGGTGACCAGGTCGGGGTAGCCGTCGCAGTTTATGTCCCCCGCGGCCACCATGGCTTCGCCGGAGCTGTAGGAGCCGGGGTTGGTCAGCAGCAGTGATTCGGCCACCCCGTCGGGTCCCCCGCGGTAGACGTGGACCCCGTCGTCGTCCCAGCTTTCATTCTGGATGCCGATGGCCACGTCGTCGTAGCCGTCCTGGTCAAGATCGCCGGGCAGGGCCGCCGAGTTGCCGAACTGGCCCCGCTGGATGGGTGTGAGGTCCCAGTAGTCGGCTTCGGTGGGGCCGGAGGGTCCCCCGGGGAAGATCCACGATCCTTCTTCCCAGGTGGCCAGGATGTCGTCGTAGCCGTCCGCATCGAAGTCCCCGAGGATACCGCCGGCCGTGCCCATGAAGCGTCCAGCGCTGGGCCCGTACACTTCGAGGATGGGGCTGGTGTCGTAGCCCGTCGAGTTCCCGAGGTAGACCTGCATGAAGCCCGTGCCGTTCTCCCCTGAGAGCCCATCGGATTGGGGATCGAAGACCACCAGATCGTCGAAGCCGTCGGCGTTGACGTCGCCTCCGCCGCTTGGGGTAGCGCTGGAACCCGAGGTCAGCGCGCTGGTGGGTGGGGTGGTGGGGCAGGCCCACAGTGGGGCCGCCAGCAGCACGAGGATCGCGATGGTCATGGGTGTCTCCTCCCTCGGTTCGTTTCGATGGTAGCTCGAGGCCTGCGTAGCCGCATACTCCGAACTTGCGAAGTTCGAGATACCCCTCGATTGGCTCCAGCTCCGGTTCTTCATGCGCTTTCTCGCCCTCACCCTCATCGCTCTCGGCTGCACGCCCCATGGCGACGAGACCGGCCCGAAGGCCACCGATGACACCAGCGGGACGGCGGACACCGGCTCCACCACTGGCCTGGTGAGCTTCGACTGTGCCACCCACGTTGACCCGCCCCTCACGGTGCTGCCGGAGCGGGTCCACCTGCGCACTTCCCAGCAGAGCTTCAACGTGGACTGGCAGGCCGCCCTGCTCGACGGCGCCATCTGGGTGAAGCCCGCCGACGGTAGCGATGGCTGGGCCCTGCTGGGCTCCGGCCTACCCGACGGCTCCCGGCTGGACAACTGGGGCGCCCCCGACGCTATCGTCGAGCTCAGTGTCGACGGGGTGCACCTGCATGCCCTTTCCGATGCCGGCCGCTACTATCGCGGCTCGGACATGACCACGGACATCCACGGCAGCTTCGAGTGGACCGACGGCTGGGGCGGGCTCACGGCGGACGGTGATGGGCTCAGCCAGACGTTCTCCACCCGCTGCGGCTGGGACGTGGCCGACAGCCACCCCTTCGGCGTGGATCACTACGAGGACGCCAACGGAAGTGAGCACAGCGTGGGTGCTGGCGTGGCCCACCAGTACCGGCTGTCGGAGGACGGGCGGGACATCCACTTCAACGACTGGTTCCTGCCCAACGACTGGAGCCGGCAGATCTGCGGCCCCGAGCGCGGCGCGTTCCAGGCCCTGGACATCAGCGCCAGCGCCAGCACCATGTTCGTGATCGGCGCGGGAAGCGAACTGTACACTCGGCTGTACGACTTCGACACCGGCGGCGAGAACCCGCTGTACACCTACAGCTACATCGTCGGGGCCGACGGCAGCACCACCCGCCGCCTACCCGACGAGGGCTGGCGCCGGCACGCCGACATCGACGACGGTCGCATCGTGCCGCAGGTGAGCATCCACCAGGCCGGCCAGGGCAACGCCGCCCGGGTGCTCCGGGTGCAGGGGGAGCAGGCCGGGGTGGGCGGGTACTTCGAGAAGCGCATCGACGCCGCGGACTGGAGCTTCGTGGAGACCGGCGATGCATTGACCGGCCCGTTCCTGGACGAGGCCGAGGTGGTGGAGCCGTTGGACGCAGAGGCCTGGCCCATGAGCGGGACCCTCGCCTACGAGTCCCATAGCCTCGAGATCGAGCTGGTGGATCTCCACTGGGTCTGTTCGCCGGCTCAGGCCCGGCTGCTGTGGGAAGGAGAGCCCGTCACGGTCGCCGGTGAGCCGCTGGTGCTGGACTTCCACCACGTGCGCACCTGGGTGGACGAGACTCGCCCCATCGGCTTCTGGGAGCAGGGCACCCCCATCGAGGTGCAGGCCGCGCTGCTGGTGCCGGACAACCTGGGCAGCATCGATGATGCCGGTGCCCGCACGGCGGTCGAAGACCTGCTGCGGGACAAGACCGTGGTGAACTTCCTGGGCACCGTGGCCCCCGAGGGGATCACCCTGTCCGAGATCATGTGGACCGAGCCCTTCCGCGTGCCCGCCGAAGAGAAGGAGTTCTGGGCGCCCATCGAGCTGGTGGCGGCGCCCTAAAACGCCTCCAACACGCCCACGAACCGCTCCACCACCCGTGCCCTCCGATCCTCGTCCAGGTGCGCGTCGTCGAAGCACAGATCCATGCGCAGCGCGCCGTTCACCGTGGCCACCCCTGTGCACAGGGGCGAGCCCTGCAGGGGGGCCATGGTGAAGCGCAGGGCGCGCAGGGCATTGGCTGCGGCGGGTGGGAGCTCCGGCAGTCGCCCCAGGTTGGTCACCACCGTGCTGGGCGGGGCGGCCCTTCCCATGGTCTTCAGCCGCGGAAAGCTGCGCTCATCGGGGGGGAAGAACCAGTTCGGGGGCATGATCTTCCACAACAGGTGGCCCAGGCCCCGGGCGATCTTGCCCCTCAGCTGGCGGGTCAGCTCGGCGGCCAGGGCTGCCGGGGCCATCGTGGGCTCGACCTTGATGGTGACGGGCAGCCCTGAGACGTGGTTGCCCAGGGTGCCCGGCTCGAGGGGTGGCTCCAGCCAGGGGCGCAGGTCCATGGCGGCCACCAGGCGCACGGGGGTTGGCTGATCTCCCGGCAACTCGGACCGCAGGGCCAGCGCTTGCGCGGCCATGATGGCGCCTTGGACGGTGCAGTCCTGCGCGCGGCAACGCTGTACCAGGGCGCTCGTGTGTTGAGCATCCAGGTCCACGTGCAGGGTGATGGGTTGGCGAAGCGTCTCCCAGGGCGGCGCCCCCGGAAGGCGCGGGGGCTCGCCGGCGACGCGACGACCCAGCCCGTCCATCACGAGCACGGGCAGCAAGCTCAGCAGGCCCCGCAGGCCCCGGTAGCGCGCCGGGTAGAGCAGCTCGCTGGGGGCGGGGTGGGCTGGGAAGGGCGCCTCGGGCAGGTGTCCGCAGGTGTCCGCCAGCAGCTCCATGAGCCAGGCGGCGGCCGAGCCGGCGTCCAGCACTCCGTGGGCGAAGGTGAACACCGCCGCTGGGCCGGCGGGGCTGGGAACCCAGTGGCAGCGAACCAGGGGGTGGCTTCCCGCGGGGAACTGCGCCAGCAGCTGGGCGTCGGCCACGGTGCGCCAGGGGCCCCGGACCTCGGTGAGCGCGGGCGGTCCGCCGGCCTCGGGTTGGAACACCACGGTGCCCTGGTCGTTCACCGTCACCTTGCAGCGCAACCGCGGGTGGCGGGCCCAGGAGCGGGTGATGGCGGCTTCGAGGTCCTCCCGGGACAGGGCGCCGTCCAGCTCCAGGGTCAGCACGAAGTTGGTACAGCTCTGCTGGTCCAGCAGCCAGTAGAAGCGCTCGATGCGTCCCAGGGGCCGGG